>Ga0008836_100098_pt1 | contig 83124 bp, 68 predicted proteins | sample HotLakConsUCCR28_FD_62214 | JGI IMG/M metagenome (GOLD analysis project Ga0008836, IMG submission 62214) | Hypersaline microbial mat communities from Hot Lake, Washington, USA - Hot Lake Consortium UCC-R28 (Hybrid Assembly) ... | reverse complement strand
TGATGGTATTCAGCATTGATTTGAGTTGGCAGGAATTGGCTACCTTTATCATGGAGGATCAAAAAATGAAGCTATTTGATACCCGGCTGGATTTCACAGGAACGGCCATTTGGGTGATCTTACTGGGAGGCTTGGCCTCTAATATTGTACAGTATGGCAGTGATCAAACCGTGATACAAAGGTACCTGACCACCAAAGACGAATCCTCAGCCGCCAAAAGTATTGTGACAGGGGCCTTGATGGCATTGCCCTCAGCCCTGATTTTCTTTTCTATAGGGACGGCCCTGTATTTGTTTTACCTCAGCCATCCCCTGGAATTATCACCTGTCATGTCCAACACCGACAGTATTTTCCCCTGGTACATCGTTACCCAATTGCCCAATGGGGTGTCAGGCTTATTGATTGCCGCTGTTTTTGCGGCGGCCATGTCCAGCCTGGACAGCAGCATGAATTCGGTGGCTACCGTGGTGACTACCGACTTTTACCATCAATGGTATCCCCGCGACGGGGAAGGTAAAAATACCCTCCTTTTTGCCAGGTCCATTACCGTAATCGTTGGTTTGTTGGGGACAGGTTTTGCTTTGGTGATGGCCAATATGGGCATTCCTTCGCTCTGGGACCAATTCAATATGTTGATCGGCCTTTTTGCCGGCGGGCTGGGAGGCATCTTTCTGATTGGTATACTTTCCTCCAGCACCAATGCAAGGGGAGCGCTGATTGGCATTTCTGGCAGTGCTGTCATTCAGGTTGTGATCAAGTATCAAACCGAGCTGAGCATCCACCTTTATGCATTGACCGGTTTAGTGAGTGCCATGGTGCTGGCTTACCTGGCCAGTAAATGGTTTCCCAGGCCAAGCAAAGAAAAGCTTACCGGACTTACCCTTAAAACAATGAAAAAAAAGGAATATGTTTAACCCGTAGCATAAATAAAATAATGTTGTTGTGGCAAAACCTATTGATGCCGGAACAGGAAAGAATAGCACTAAAAACAAATTGGATATGAAATTGATCAACATTTGCTTACTGGTATGTATACTCTTAGGCTGTACCAAAGAAAAAAACTGGCCTTTATCAGAAGATCTCTCCTGGAAGCAGATTTACGTTCCGGTAATAGCCGGAAAAGCTACTACTGTGGGGCGCCTGGAAATGAGTTTAAATGAAGAGAATAGCTTCAATGGTTTGGCTTTGGATCTGGTGTCCGGTATTGAAATCCTTGACATTTCCCTATTCAGGAAGCTGGAGGATCAGCTGGAAAAACTGGGATCATTTCAGCTCATGGATGGGCGGTGGCAGTATGAAGAGGGGATAGATCTTCCGGCAGGTGAGCACCATTTTGAAATAGCCATTGCAGTGGACGAAGGAGCGGATATTAAAGAAAAAATAGATTTGCAGGTAGCTTATGTGGATTTAGCAGGCGAAAAATTTAAACCCCAGGCAGGGGATAGTACCTTGTCCTACCGGCTGGCAAAATCTCTCAGAAATAAGGGGGATGATGGAGTACATACTTACAGGATTCCAGGTCTGGCGACCAGCAAAGTGGGAACACTGCTGGCTGTATATGATGTGCGTCGTGAGCAGGGAGCTGATTTGCAGGGAAATATTGACGTAGGCTTAAGCAGGAGTACGGATGGAGGTCAAAACTGGGAACCTATGAAAATCATCATGGATATGGGAGAATGGGGCGGCTTGCCTCAGGATCAAAATGGGATAGGAGATCCTGCCATTTTGGTGGACGATGAGACGGGCACCATCTGGGTGGTGGCCCTATGGTTACACGGCAAGCCGGGCACCGCTGCCTGGAACAGTTCCGGTCCGGGGTTAAAACCTGAGGAAACGGGTCAGTTAATGCTGGTAAAATCTGAAGATGATGGAAAAACCTGGTCTGAACCCATTAATATCACTACACCAATGAAAGATCCCTCCTGGCAGCTTTTTTTCAATGGTCCCGGAAAAGGCATCACCATGAAGGATGGCACCCTGGTTTTTGCTGCCCAGTATAAAGATGCTGAAAAAATGCCCTACAGTACCATTATTTACAGTGAAGACCGGGGAGAGTCCTGGAAGGTAGGTACAGGTGCCAGGTCCAATACCACGGAAGCTCAGGTGGTAGAATTGGCTGATGGAAACCTGATGTTAAACATGAGAGACAACAGGGGAGGTGCCCGATCTGTGGCATTAACTGATGATATGGGAAAAACCTGGACGGCGCATCCCAGTAGCAGGTCTGCCCTGATTGAGCCAGTATGTATGGCCAGCCTGATCAAATTCAATGAGGAGGTATTGTTTTTCTCTAATCCGGCCTCTACGGAAGCCAGACAGGATATTACCATAAAAACCAGCCCGGACCAGGGAAACAGCTGGCCGGAGGACATGCAGGTATTGTTGGATCAGGAGAAAAGTGCCGGGTATTCTTGTCTGACCATGATTGACAGCGATCACATCGGTATCATTTATGAAAGCAGTCAGGTCCATTTGGCTTTTCAGATCATCCCATTGGATGATTTGATAAAGGAATAACGATAAACTTCTAAAAGAATTTACCAGGGGTCCATTTTCCCACCTGTTTGTCACCAGTTGACGGGCAGGTGGGATTTTTATTATAATGGCAATACCATGTCAAATTTATAGAAAAGATAGTCGGGAAGCCCATAGGGTAGCGTAAGGATAAAGGAAGCTTCGAGGATTTGGTTATTTTTTATTCTTTTATTTTGACCCCAGGATCGCTGCATATTTGTCTTCATTGTATTGATGGAGAAAGGGTAAAAAAAATTATATAAAGCATTAAGGCTGAATGAGATTTTTCTATAGATAAAAAACAAATTTGTTTATTTATAAAATTTCAGCATCGATTTTGCGTATGAAGCAGGTTTTTTTGGCTCAGTAATTGTTTAATTCAACTTGTACAAAAGAAAAACTTGAAATTGATTTTTTGGTCATAGGGAGGTCCGTTTAATTTCCGGGAAGGTTGGATTTTAATTGAATGGACTTTTGAGATGGAGGGTCAATTTTAAAAATATCAAAGATGTTAGAAGATTCAGTGAAAATTTTGGACAGTTCAGCTTATGATTTGGATTTGTTTTTCAAGATGTCTCCGGATTTACTTTGCATTGCAGGATACGATGGCTTTTATAAACAGGTAAATCCTTCTTTTCAAAAATTAATGGGGTATACTGAGGAAGAATTGCTAACCCAACCGATAATTTCTTTTTTATACGGGGACGATCAGGACATTACCACTAAAGTCCGAAACCATAAAACTATTGGAGATAAATCATTGAGAAATTTTGAAAACCGTTACCTCACCAAAAATGGGGAAATGGTATGGCTTTCCTGGACTTTTTTCCCATTGCAGGAGGAAAAATTGCTGTATGGAATAGCAAAAAATGTGACTTACAAAAAGGAAATGGAGTTGCAAAGGAATGATTTGATTAGAAAGCTCAGCGAAACGAACGATAAGCTCAAGCAATTGACCTTTGCGGCTTCACATGATTTAAGAGCCCCTGTCAATAACATTCTCGCCATTTTTAAATTGATGGACCTGAAAAAAATTGAAGATCAGGAAACCTACGAATTGGTAGCTCTTTTGAATCAATCTACAGATGCCTTGAAAAGCATGTTAGATAGTTTTTTAGCCAATCTGAAGCAAGAAGATGTAATGCAGGTCAAGGTAGAAAAACTTAATTTTAAAGAGGTTTTTAACCAGTCAATCAATACCATTCAATCGTTGGTAGACAATTCGGGAGCTGTGATTTTGCCCGATTTTTCACTGAGCCCGGAAGTTCATTTCAACCGGACCTATCTGGAGAGTATTTTTCTCAACCTGATATCCAACTCCATAAAATATTGCCGGCAAAACGTAAAACCATTGATTGAGATCCGGTCTTTTGAAAAGGATGGTAGTGTTAAACTTGAGTTTATTGACAATGGCCTTGGTTTCGATTTAGACAAAGTCAAATTGAAGATTTTCGATTTTGATCAAAAGTTTCATCATCACAAAGACAGCCAGGGAATTGGGCTTTACCTGGTGCACAAGCAAGTTACCGCATTGGGAGGAAAAATTGAAATTAAAAGCAAGCCCAATCAGGGAGCGAAATTCACCATTTCTTTCAAAGGATAAGTGGATGATAACAAAAATACCGGATTGTAACCTATTTGTGGTACTATTTAGCTACAGTTGGGGTTAATTATTCGTCAGTGGTAAGCCTGCTCTATCAAATGACATTTCTGGCAATCCGATTGTATTCAAAAGCAGGCTTTGATTTTTTTAAATGCTGATTTTTTTCATCAACTTGTCAGGAAAATAGCAGCTTCTCGTCTGATAGGTAATATAAGTCCGGTTTGATAAAAGGTGGGCTTAATAAAGGTATTTACATTGAGAATTTTCACAAATGATTGAAAATAATATTGTAATTCTTGGTAACGGAATCTCAGGTGTGACTTGTGCCAGGCATATCCGAAAAAACAACCCAAAAGTTCCGATTACCCTTGTATCTGCGGAAACCAGGTATTTCTTTTCCAGAACCGCCCTGATGTATATCTACATGGGACACATGAAGTACGAGCATACCAAGCCCTATGCGGATGACTTCTGGGAAAAAAACAATATTGCTCTCAAATTTGGATGGGTAGAGCAGGTTAATTTTGCCGAAAAGGAATTGCATTTTACCGCTGGGGAAAAGCTGGGCTATGACCAGTTGGTACTGGCCACTGGTTCCAAACCCAATAAATTTGGCTGGCCGGGTCAGGATTTAAACGGGGTTCAGGGTTTATACAGTTATCAGGACCTCTTACAGATGGAAGAAAACACGCAGGACATTGAACATGCGGTCCTGGTGGGAGGGGGATTGATAGGTGTAGAAATGGCAGAGATGCTCGCTACAAGAAAAATACCAGTTACCTTTCTGGTTCGGGAAAAAGGTTTTTGGGACAATGTTCTTCCAAAGGAAGAAGCGGCACTGGTGGGCAGGCATATCAGAGAGCACCATATCGACCTCAAATTGGAAACGGCTTTGGAAGAAATCATACCTGATGCAAATGGTAGGGTCAAAGCCGTCAAAACAGCTGCAGGGGAGATCATAAACTGCCAGTTTGTGGGGTTGACAGCAGGTGTAAGTCCCAGTATTGACATTTTTAAAGAAACCGAACTGGAGACCAATCGCGGAATACTGGTGGATGATCAATTCCAAACCAATATACCGGGTGTATATGCCATTGGGGATTGTGCGGAATTCAGGTCTTCACCTGGCACCGGCCGTAAAAATATAGAGCAAGTTTGGTATACGGGACGCATGCATGGAGAAACCCTGGCACATAACCTGACCCATGAAAAAAAGGTGGCCTATGTTCCAGGCATCTGGTTCAATTCAGCCAAATTTTTTGACATCGAATACCAAACCTACGGACAGGTGCCTGCCGAATGGACGGATGACTATTGGTCTTTTTATTGGGAAAATGAATCGGGTAAAGTGGCCTTACGCTTTTTATTTGACAGGGAAAACAGGATTCTGGGAATGAATGCTTTTGGTTGGAGAATGAGGCACGAGTTTTTTGACCGGGCCATAAAGGAAGGCTGGAAGGCAGACAAGGTTATCCGGAAATTGGATAAGGCCAACTTTAATCCTGAATTTCACAAGAATTTCCATCAGCAATTGATTCAGCAGTACAACCGGGAAAAGGGTACTTCCATTACCCTACCCAAACAATCATTTATTCAAAAGTTAATGGGTTCAAGATCATAAAATCAAGCAGTAGACAGACTGGGGGATGCCCCGATACATTTGGGAAAACATGCGAAATTCTCCCAAATCCCTTTCGGGAAAGGCTACATGACCAAAATAATAAAATTATAAACACATGAAATTGCTTCAAAATATCGGATTGATTCTTTTTATACTGGGTTTATTGGTATTTACGGCCATACCTTTTTTGGGAACTTATCAACTTGAGCCATCGATGGTTGAGAAGCACAGCAAAGAAATGCATCAGGAGGCCATGCAGGACATACTGGATCCCATGTATGGCGAGCGGTATGCGACAAATTTTTCCTTTATCAAAGATTTTAACCGGTATTTCAATGCCTACAACGAAGGCCTAAAAGAAGAACAGGCCTGGGATGATGTGATTTGGGATGATTATGTTTTTCCCCTGACCAAAGCAGCAGCCTCCGGTCCGGTGGAAAATGCACCACTTTTGTTTCTGACCTTATCTATCGGGCTGGCAGTTTTGGGAGGCTTACTTTATATTTTACCCTTGTATAGAAATGAACCTGCGGGAATTAAAAATGATGGGATTTATTTTTCTTCCATGAAAGCCAGGGGATGGCTGGGAATCATAACCGGCACCTATTTGATTGCCTTCTATGTCATATTGTATTGGTATCCCGAATACCTGACCAATCTGGTAATCATGGTAGATCCTTTGAGTCAAATGCTTTCCGGTGGTCCGGCCAGTCAGTGGTTTTTATATGGACTGGTTTATACCCTGGCCATTTTGGTGATGGGCATCCGGATGTTCAGAAAATATAAAGGAAATAAGTACCAAACCATCCGAACCGTTTCGGTGATGTTTTTCCAATTGGCATTTGCTTTCCTCATTCCTGAAATACTGGTCTTGTTTAACATGCCCTGGCATGATTTTAAAAATATTTGGCCATTGGATTATTCCTTCTTTTATGAGTACCGCATCGATGGGATGCTTAGTTCCGGAGCCCTGGGCATGTTTATGCTGATTTGGGGCATAATCCTGATCGTCATTGGAGTACCGGTTTTTACCTACTTTTATGGCAAGCGCTGGTATTGCAGCTGGGTTTGTGGCTGTGGAGGCCTGGCTGAAACCCTGGGGGATCCCTACCGGCAGTTATCAGACAAATCTCTCAAATCCTGGCAAATAGAACGCTACCTGGTCCATGGGGTACTGGTTTTTGCCGTGCTGATGACAGGAATCACCATTACCAATTATTTCATGGAATTTTCCCTGCTGGGACAAGCCACAGATCAATTGCATTCCATATATGGTTTTGCGATTGGATCGGCTTTTGCGGGGGTTATTGGAACCGGATTTTATCCTTTCATGGGGAACCGGGTTTGGTGCAGGTTTGGTTGTCCTTTGGCAGCCTATCTGGGACTAGTGCAGCGCTTTAAGTCAAGGTTTAGGATTACCACCAATGGAGGACAGTGCATCTCCTGCGGCAATTGCTCTACCTATTGCGAAATGGGGATCGATGTCCGCTGGTATGCCCAGCGAGGACAAAATATCGTCCGGTCCTCCTGCGTAGGATGTGGGGTATGTTCTGCTGTTTGCCCCAGAGGGGTGCTGAAGCTGGAAAATGGAAAAGAAGAAGGTAGAATCAACGACATGCCGATCATCATCGGCAATGAATCGGTAAATGTAAAGTCATCATAATGTGGATTTATTTGTTTTTAGGGGTATATGCCCTGGCCATGGGCTTTATTCTGTGCTACAGCCTGGCACAGGCGAATCTGTTATGGTATTTTTTCCGGTTCAAAAAAAACCAAACCCTGGCAACCAACCGCGCTGACATTGATCTGCCTCAGGTTACCATTCAATTGCCGGTCTTCAATGAAAAATACGTAGTCCAAAGACTGATGGCAGCAGTGGCCCGGATGGATTATCCGTCCGATAAGTTGGAAATCCAGATTCTGGACGACAGCACGGATGAAACTACCTCTATTATTCAGGAAGAACTTCAGAACTTTCCAGGCATCAATTTTCAATACATCCACAGAAAGGACAGGACTGGTTTTAAAGCCGGTGCCTTAAGGGAGGGACTCGAAAAAGCCTCCGGAGAATTGATTGCCATTTTTGATGCTGATTTTATTCCGGATACCCAATTTCTGTTGAAAACGGTTCCTCATTTTTCCGATCCTCAAATAGGAATGGTCCAATCGAGGTGGGGGCATTTGAATGAAAATTATTCCTTGTTTACGCGATTGCAGGCTTTTGCCCTGGATGCTCATTTTATGGTGGAGCAAATGGGCCGGAATGCACAGCAGGCCTTCATCAATTTTAACGGTACAGGAGGCATCTGGAGAAAATCCTGCATTATTGATGCGGGCAACTGGCAGGATGATACCCTTACTGAGGATCTGGACCTGAGTTACCGGGCCCAGCAGAAGGGATGGAAGTTTTTGTACCGGCCCGATGTGGTTTCCCCTGCGGAGCTTCCGCCGGTCATGTCTGCCATAAAATCCCAGCAGTTTCGCTGGACAAAAGGTGGTGCGGAGTGTGCTGTCAAGCATCTCAGACAGGTTTTGACCGGTGCTTTTCCCTTTAAAGTCAAGATGCATGCAGCCGCCCACCTGCTGAATTCCATGATATTCATTGCGGTGCTGTTGGTGAGCCTAAGCAGCATACCCGTATGGTGGGGATTTTACCAGGGCCTGATCCCAGTCTTTTACTTTAAAGCGGCGGCATTCTTTCTGCTCAGTTTTGTCATCATTGCTTCCGTGTATTTTTTCGCCAACCTTTCATTGGCCAATTATTCCCGCAAGGGACTGATCCGTTACCTATGGGAGCTGCCGGTTTTTCTTTCGGTTTCCATGGGGCTATCCGTACATAACGGACAGGCTGTTTGGGAGGGATTGACCGGTAAAAAATCCCCCTTTATCCGTACACCCAAATACAACCTGGATGAAAAACCCAGGGCCTGGGTGAGCAATGTATACCACCAGATGAAAGTTCCTGCCGGAACTTATGTGGAAGCCGTTCTGGCATTGGTTTTCCTTTTTTTGGTGGGACTTTCCATCTATACGGGCACCTACGAAATGCTGCTTTTTCATGCCATGCTGGCCCTGGGTTTTAGCCTGGTTAGTTTGGCTTCTTTTAAAAGTTACCGGGTAAGGGCAGCGCATTAAAAGGTGTGGGCTGTTTGTGGGGTATTACAGGAAGTATTTTCAAACCTGAATATTTGCTGCAGGTGTAAGTCTCATACTAATCTTTCCGGAAAACCATCGAAAAAAAAAGACCTTTAATGGCAAATAAATGACAGTTGAAAGTGATCAATTTTTCCTTACCGAAGGACGTATAGATGTCCTCATCCCCGCCTTTAACGAAGAAAATGCAGTAGGAAAAGTCATTGCAGCTATTCCTGCTTTTGTGAGGCATATTGTGGTGGTCAACAACAACTCCAATGACAATACCCGCAAAGTGGCCTCTCAGGCTGGTGCCATTGTACTGGATGAGCCGCAAAAAGGATACGGCAAGGCCTGTCTTACAGGTATGGAATACCTTTCTAACCTACAAGAGCCCCCTGAAATCCTGGTTTTTTTAGATGCCGATTACAGTGATTTTCCGGAGGAAATGGAGGGGCTGGTTCAACCTATAAGGGATGGAAATATGGACATGGTCATCGGCTCCCGGGCCAGGGGGAAAAAGGAAAAGGGATCCATGACCTTTCCCCAGATTTTTGGCAACTGGCTGGCTACCTGGTTAATGAGGAAAATGTTTTCGGCTGAATTTACAGATCTGGGTCCCTTCAGGGCTATCCGGTGGGGTAAATTGAGGCAGCTGGAGATGCAGGATCAGGACTTTGGCTGGACCATTGAGATGCAGATCAAGGCGGTCAAGATGGGGCTACGGTATACCGAAATTCCGGTCAATTACAGGCAAAGAATAGGGGTGTCAAAAGTCAGTGGCACGATAAAGGGTGTAGTAGGGGCGGGATATAAAATTTTGTGGACCCTTTGGAAATACCGCTAAGGTTTCTCTGCAAAGTAGCGGGCAGAAATGGGTGAAATACCGTTTTTTTCTTTAAATTGACCTAAAAATAAAAAGATGATACATAAACGTTTATGGTTGTTTGCTTTTCTTGTTCTTTCCTTGTCTTGCGCCAGACCTGAACGGGAAGATGTTGATTTTGAAGCCTGGGGCGAATATTGGTTTCAGGGAAAGGCTGAAATTAACAGCTATGACCTTACCCAATACCGCTATGGTGAACCCAGAGAAGGAGAAGCAGTTTTGATTTTTGTGACAGAGGACTTCTCCAGGAAGAAACAGGTTAAGCTGGATGATCCTGAGGGAGCGGGGAGGGATAAAATTTCGGTCATCAAGATGAATCAAACCCGGGACTTTCTTACCGGCATTTACCCCTATCACATGATGCTTTCTGCTTTCACGCCTACAAAGGAAGCCTCACAGGGCCTCAAGTTTACTGCTTCTTCTCAGGAGTGGTGTGGTCAGTCTTTTACGCAGGTAAATCTGAATAGCGGTGAGGATTACAATGGTCAGTTGTATTCCTATTTCGAGGAAGAGGGAGATAAGAGTTTTTCCGTCTCGGGCCTTGCAGAGGATGACCTGTGGAACCTGATCAGGATCAACCCCAACCAAATACCCACCGGAAGCGTACAGATATGGCCTTCCCTGATTTACCAGCGATTTACCCATCAAGACTTTGAATCCGAGGAGGCATTTATTCGTCTGACAGATAGTAGCAATAACCGGAGGCAGCTGGAGGTAACCTATAGTTCAGGAAAAAGGGAATTGAAAATTGATTTTGAAAAAGCCTTTCCCTATACCATACTGGCCTGGGAGGAAGCCCATACCCTGGAAAATGGGGAAAAGGAAATTACGAAAGCTACCCGTAAGGGGATGAAGGTGGTCGATTATTGGACAAGAAATGCCCTGGAAGATGAATTTTTACGTGATGAATTAAATCTTAATCCATAAAACCCGACTCCTTGAAAGCCATTCTATGTTTGATCGGGATCACGTTTGGCTTGCTGGGAATGGGCTATTGGATTCCCAGAACTGCTTTTCCAGAGTTGTTGGGGTTTTATGGTATAGCTTTTATTGCTTACCTTTTTTTTGTTTCCATTCACAAAAAAAAGGGCTTTTCCCCCCTTCTGGTATTGCTGCTTGCCATGGCTTTGCGTTTGCTGTTGCTGGGGTCTATTCCAGGACTTTCAGATGATTTTTACCGCTACCTCTTTGATGGCCAATTGTTGCTGAGAGGTATCAATCCCTATCTGGAATTGCCGGATTCACTCCAGGGTCTTCCGGATAATGCCTACTGGGCCACCTTAATGGAAAAGATGAATTCCCCTGGATATTACTCCCTTTATCCTCCCCTGCATCAGTTTTTTTTCTGGCTGGCTGCCCTGGCAGGAGAAAATATTTTCCTTAACGTTTTGGTGATACGGATTTGTTTGCTGCTGGTGGAGGGGATCAATTTGTGGTTGATGCAGAAGTTGCTTTTTATCTGGCGCATGCCGGCTCACCATATTTCCTGGTATGCCTTTAATCCATTGGTCATCATGGAACTGACAGGGAACCTGCATTTTGAGGGACTTGTTTTGATGGGATTGTTGCTTGCGATTTACTTTTACAGCAAGAACAATGCCTTGGGAACAGGCCTGAGTTGGGCCCTGGCCATCGGTATAAAGCTTAACCCCCTTATCCTGGCACCCGTATGGATCCGTTTCTGGGACCGCAGAAAATTTTGGAAATTTACCCTGACTGCCGGCTTTTTTGTACTTCTTTTTTTAAGCCCGATTGTGTATCTGGATGGGGCAGAGCATTTCTACCAGAGCTTTCGGCTTTACCAAAGTAAATTTGAGTTCAACGCTTCTATTTATTACCTGGTCAGAGAAATTGCGGTACTATTTGTCAGCTATAATCCGATCGCTTACGTAGGACCTGCTCTGCAGGGGGTTGCAGCCCTCATTTTGCTTGGGATGGGCTTGTACCAGCGGAATTTTACCAGGGAAGCCCTGGTTTCGAAAATGGTATGGATGTACCTGGTCTTTTTATTGTTTCAGACCACCATACACCCCTGGTACCTGATTCCGGCGCTGGGCATCAGTGTGCTGACGGCTAATCGCAGCTTTGTGGTTTGGAGTGGTTTGGTGTTTTTATCCTATCATGCCTATGCTCAGCCGGCGTTTCAGGAGAATTTATGGATCACTGGCTTGGAATATGGTTTACTGGCCATAGCCATAGTAAACATTGTTTACCGGGATTATGAAAACCAAAGGAGCCTTTCTATGGTCACTTCACTTGATCCTTGAAAGCATGGCTTAGGCGTTCTCGATATGATCTTTCAATCCAGGTTCTTCCTCGATCTTTTTAAGTAGCTCCACCACATTGCTGACCTTGAGTTTTTTCATGATATTAAACCGGTGGGTTTCTATGGTCCGGATACTTTTTCCCAGCTGTTCAGCGATTTCTTTGTTGCCCATTCCTCCTGCGATCATACTCAGTATTTGCTTTTCCCGCTTGGTGATATCATACTGCCTGGCAGTACCCACTGGTTTGATGATCTTCCTGTCCCGTACATTCAGGTAGCTGTTGACCAAAACCTGGCTGATATCCCCACTGAAATATTTTCCACCCTGATGAATGGTTTTGATGGCTTTCAAAAATTCATCCTTGCTGGTGTCTTTAAGCAGGTATCCGGAAGCTCCACTATCGACGGACTGCAGGATATAATCCTCATCATCGTGCATGGAAAGGATCAGGGATCTGGTGGAACCCGGATTTTTGGAAAGCATTTTTGTGGCCTCCAATCCATTCATAACCGGCATCCGGATATCGATGATTAATAAGTCCGGATTGAGTTTTTCAACCGCTACCAGGGCTTCCTCTCCGTTGGAAGCTTCTCCGACCACTGTAATATCTCCCTCATTTTCCAGCAGGTTTTTGATACCATTGCGAACCACTACATGATCATCTGCCAATACTACTTTAATTTTTTCCATAGTTTCTTTATCAATCGTTTAATCCAGGGGCACACTGATGCTGATGCTAGTGCCTTTCCCGGGTTCAGTATGTATTTCACATTGGCCATTGATGAAATTGGCCCTTTCCCGGATATTGAATAATCCATGCCCGGAGGCAGAAAAGTGGCCTTTTTCTTCCAGTTTTTTAATATCAAAGCCCTTGCCATTGTCTGCAATTTCCAAATGCAGGGTTTGGGAATTGTGGGAAAGGGTAATTTTTACCTCCTTTGCTGCCGAATACTTGATGGCATTGTTAACCGCTTCCTGACAAATCCGGTAAAGGTTATTTTCAACCTTTCCTTCCAGCCTGCTCAAAAAGCCTGTTTTATTCTCAAATACCACTTCCAGGTCTGAAATTTTGGAAATTTCCCTGGCAAATTTATTCAATACCGGAACGATACCGTAATCTGAAAGGGCACCAGGGGTAAGGTTAAATGAAAATAAGCAGGTTCATTTTTTTTACACAAAATTTTGATTATCCTCCAAAGAGTTGGGGTTAGGAAAGTTGTCACTTTCATCTTCATCATGCCTTTGGTGCAGGCATTGAAAATCTTTTTCTATCAGGATCGTACATTCCAGATCCGTACCTTTATCCTGAACATGATGCAAGCTGACTTCATTGGTTTTTGCCCAGGCCACCGCACGGTGGATGGGAAGGTGGACTTCCAATTTTTGAGAGATAAAAGTAGCCTTCGGAAGTTTTGTAAATTCACTTGGAATCAACTCATAAGAAAACACCTGGTTTTTGCCCAGCTGAAGCTTCTGACAAAGGCGTAAGCCCTGTGCGATGGCAGCTACTTCTGACTGACTTAACCTGAGCCGGATGGATTGGTTGTTGATCCTGATTTTCATTTGTTTATAATTTAATTTTTGTGGTCATTTCTGACTGTTGCACCGCTAGTTGGAGCCTCATATTTTCTACCCCCCGATAGAGGGGCTTTTGGTTCATCCAACTGTGTCCTGTTTTCGTCATGCTTCATTTAGGGCGGGATAATGCTCGATTCGCTTAAATCTCTATTTTGGGTTTTTACAGAGGGGACAGATATAGCTGTCAGTAAGTTTCAAAAATGAAGTTCCGGGAAGTATATCCGACGCAGGGTCACCTTATTTTTCATCATAAACGGTAAGGCAACTTTCACATTGGTATTTCCTAAATTGTTTCTTATAGGCCATGGCCTTGACGTCAGTGGATTCAGAAGACTTGGGGACCTCCAATTGGTCATAGTATGTATAACTCAATTCGATCAGTAAGGGTGGCAATGTTTCTATGGGTACATTTTTCACAAAGTAAAAATACTCAGAAAGGTTGGAATTGAAATCTTTAGCGTATAAGATATTGAAAGTAGCGGGATCATCTGGTCTGGATTTTTGCTTTTTCTATGGCCACTGAAGTAAATAAGGCCATGTGTCTGGTCTTAACAGAAAAGCTCAATCCATAGGCATTGATATCCTGTTTATCCAGTACCCTTACCGGGTAATTTTTTATTTCAAGGGTTTCTTCATCCATTATGGGCAAAAAGCCAATTGATTTCCAGGGTTTGAGGCAAAATTTGCCAGTATCTGTGGCCATACAAAGTTGGCAAAGAGCTTTAAGAAAGTTAATGGTAAACTTGTTGTTTCCCCAGTAAAGTTCCCAGCCTATACTTTCCTCCAACAATGCGATGCATACCTTCGTAAAAAGGAGAGTTAGATTCCGGATAGTCTGGTTTATGTTAGGCCTTAAGGCCATTGGGGTATAGAAATTTTTACTGGCAAAGAGACGCGCGATTACTCCCTGAATTTTGTCGGGAAAGGGCCATTGTACCGTACTTTTTTTTTGAGATGAACATACTCCAAGCCGGATATATCGATGTTGGTGCCCTTGGTCATTTGGCAATATTCAGCATAAAGTTCTGCCATATTGCGAAAATTGAGCCCGTGAAATCCCATTTTTTGAGCAAGTGGCTTCTTCAGCTATTTGGGCAAATAGGCTAAAAGAATCATGGTACCTATAGCCAGGGATAACAGGGTCATTTGGGAAAGTAAAATCAGGGCGATATCTTCCATCGATAATACTACACCCAAAAATCCAACCCTGTCTTTCAGATCACATTTGAAACCGGCTTTATCACCGAAAAAATCACTCACCGTCCTTTCAAAAAGATTCATTACCCCGAATAAGCCTGCAGTTTTCAAGTCCAGCTGAAAAAAGTCATGGTAATAAATGGCGGCAATATGGTTGATGGTGAGTTCTATTCCGAAACAAGCGCATAGATCAGGAACCATTCCCATACCCGTTTGTCTGATAAGGCAGCTTTCAAGGCGCCGTTTCCAGCAGCTTTTTTCTTTTTTTTATATCCCGGGTTCTTTTTGCTGAGATCCTTGATGTTTCCCTCCGGAAAATCTGTTGTTCAATGGTAATAGGCAAATACCCTTCACGATCATGGCAATACGCGGTACCATTATGGATGGCAAATGTCCAGGTTTCCCCTTCAAGAAATCCCCATCAAATAAGGTAAAACTGACCGGCATGATCACCTGAGTGACCACACCTCCATATTTCCCCAACCATCAGAGGTGGCATTGGCTGTTCCTACCACATTGAGAGCAAAAATCACGGAAGTGTGGTACAGAGTGATCACAAAGGAAGCCACGGTAATTCCAATAGCCATTCGGACTAGAAGAAAACTTTCGTAACTATCGCTTAATCCTATCAAAATAACAGGTAAAGATCCCAGGATTAGCAGGTAGGTGTAGGTTATGTGCGGACCGATTCGGTCTACCAGCCAGCCTGTCAATAACCTGGCCATTACGGTTACCGCTACTTAAGCAATGATGATATTACCGATCTTTGATTTGGTTAAATCCAGTTCTTCCCTGACAACAACCATCAATGGAGCGATGCCAAACCAGCCAAAAAATAAAGGAAAAAGGCAAACCAGGAAAGGTGAAATGTCCGCAGATGCGGGGATTTTGAAGTCAAACCCCTTAATGGAAGTTGCTTTTTTGTTTGGTAGCGTCATGTTGTGGTTTTTTAATGCTAAGGTTAGGGTAAGTTTTTTTAAATCAAGTAAAAATACGTATAAAAGGTAAAATACTAAGGGTAAGGTACGGGGTAGTTTATGTGACAGGCGCTTAATCTGGATATTAAAAGCATTATAAAAATACACAAGCCCTGAAAATACTTCCAAATCCCTCGGGTTAGTTTTAATAAAATTTTATGGTTAGTAGGTGAAGAATATGTATTATTGTCTCTGGCAGGTTAGATGCATCCGAGAAGATAAACCGTTTTTTTTAGGTGGTTTTTTACGGTGAGGCAAAAAATAATAGGTCAGTAAAAGTATATATCTACGTCTTTATGATAAACCATATAATTTTGTGATTTTATGAAAAAGTTAAAGTACCTGCTATGGCTTGGGATTATTTTTTCTTTTGGCTCCTGTCATTCGGATGATGAAGCCCAAAAGATCATTGATCAATCTATAGCTGCTCATGGAGGGGAACTGTTTCAAAATGCCAACATCAGCTTTGATTTCCGTGACCGTCATTATGAGATCTTCAAATCCCCGGATAGTTTCAGGTATATCAGGTTATTTACCGATGAATCGGGATTGGTAGAGGATGTATTGGATAACGATGGTTTTGAGCGGAGAATCAATGGGGAACCTGTGGAATTAACAGAGAAGGAGGTAAATGCCTATTCCAACTCGGTCAATTCAGTGGCATATTTTGCTTTTTTACCCTATGGGCTCAATGATTCAGCCGTTATTAAGAATTATTTGGGAGAGGCAACAATGGAGGGTAACGGATATCACCTCATCAAGGTAACTTTTAAGCCTGGGGGCGGGGGAGAAGATTATGAGGATGAGTTCTTGTATTGGATCAATAAGGAAAATTCAAGGATGGATTATTTGGCTTATTCTTACCATACCGATGGGGGAGGGTTGAGGTTTAGAAAGGCCATCAACACCCATACAGTTTCTGGAATTCTATTACAGGATTACGACAATTACAAACCTGTCGACGAAACCTTGCCGGTGGAATCCATGGAAGAATTGTTCAAGTCAGGGGATCTTGAGCTTTTATCAAAGATTTTGTTGGAGAACATTGAAGTTGAATTGATTCCGTAAAATTGAGTAGTGGAAATAGCATGCAACAAAAAAGAGCATTGGTAATATCAGGGGGAGGGAGCAAAGGTGCCTTTGGCGGTGGTATTGCCGAATACCTTATCCGGGATTGCAATTTTAAATATGATATTTACGTAGGTACTTCCACTGGAAGCCTGCTGGTACCGCTGTTGTCTATAGATGAAATCGAAAAGATTAAGGCCATCTATACCACAGTGACTCAGGATTGTATATTCAGTACCAATCCTTTTATTATTTCGAAAGAAAATGGTGTATACAAAACCCGGATCAATCACCTGAGTACGATAAAAATGTTTTTAAAGGGGAAAAAGACCTTTGGAGAAAGCAAAGCCCTATTCAAACTCATCAAAAAAATCATCACTCCCGGAGATTTTGATAGGATGAAACAGAATACAGCTGAAATTTATATTACGGTATCTAACCTGAGTAACAATACGGTAGAATATAAGCGGCTGAAGGACTATGAATATGATGATTTTTGTGAATGGATTTGGGCTTCATCCAACCTGATCCCCTTTATGAGTTTGGTAGAAAAAGACGGTTGTGAATATGCAGATGGGGGATTTGCAGACCTGGTCCCAATTTCTGAGGCCATTTATCGTGGAGCCACAGAGGTGGATGTGATTGTTTTGAAAGCGAGGGCAGGTAGGGAGATGAAACGGCCCGTAAGAAATGCTTTGGAATTGACCACCAGGGCATTTGATTTTATGCTGGACCAAATCTCAAGTGATGATATTAAAATCGGGGAACTACTTAGTAAAAGAAGAAAAGTAAACCTTAATTTCTATTATCCTCCGGCGGTGTTAACAGAAAATAGCTTGATTTTTGATCCCTATTTGATGAAGAAATGGTGGAGGCAGGGCAAAAGATTTGCGAAGGAACAGAATCCGGTTTGTAAATGTATAGAAGTAGGGATCCAGGAAGAAAACATATAGGAAATGATGAGCAGAAAACTTGTAGGATCGTTGTTGCTGATTTTACTTCTTTCGGGGATGAATAAACCAATTTCACCCAAGTTGTTTGTGATCGGAGATAGTATTTCCATGCAATACGGACCTTATTTGGAGCAATACCTACAGGGGACCTGGGAATATGACCGAAAGAGAGATGAGGGCTCCAATTCTGCCAACCTGGACAATCCTGCCGGAGCCAATGGAGGAGATTCAGGTATGGTTCTGGATTATCTCAGACAAAAAATGAAGGATCCTACCTTCAGGCCCGATCTGATGCTGATCAATTGCGGGCTTCATGATATCAAAACCGATGTCAAAACTGGAGAGCGGCAAGTTGGCTTAGACCAATACCGGGAAAACCTGGAGCAGATTTATGCAACATTAGAGAAAAGAGACATTCCTATGGTTTGGGTCCGCACCACCCCGGTGGATGATGAGCAGCACAATGCCCACCAGTCATCCTTTCACCGGTATAGAGCAGACCTGGCGATCTATAATGCGGTAGCCGATGAAGTGTTTGCATCCAGAGAGGTCCCAATCATTAACCTGCACCGGTTTACCCTGAACCTGGGCGAAAACCTGTATGTGGACCATGTACATTTTGATGAAACAACCAGGGCCAAGCAGGCGGCATATATTGCTGGGTTTTTGGATTTTTATTTTATGGAATCACAATAGGATAGTTAATTTTAATTATTATTTTTCGAATTAAAATTAATATTTATTCCTTTTATTCAGAATAATTGATCGATAATTTAGGTAAATTTTGATTTTTAACTTATTTTTTATTGTAAAGGGGATTTGACATCTTAATTGTTAAGTTCTTTCATCCGAATTTATTCATCTAAAAATTATTTATTTTCAAAATAATACATAAATTTACTATTGTAAAAAATGTATACGGTATTCAAAAATACTATCTATTAATCAAGCAAGATAATTTAATAACATTTTCAAAATCAATATGTTATAATCAATTACCTTTATTGGTTTCAGGCATTTAGAATTACCGAAGGAAATTGAAATCAGCACACCATTTCTTTTGGGCTAAGGAAATACCTCCCTTGATAAAAATGAATAAGGTGAATTTTATTAATTAAGGTCCAGCGATCTTAAAATTTACTTAAACCATATCTAAATTTAAACTTATAACCCCTATATGCAAAAATTAACTAAATCAATCTTGGGCTCATTACTTTTATCTTTTTTTCTTTTCAAAACGATGGCAGGAATTGTGGAAGTAGGTATGGATGAGGGGAGTGTACTTAAAAAAAAATTGTTTGCTGGCAATGAACAAATTTCCAGGATGGGTGATACAACGGAAGTCGTGATCAAAACTGAAGGGATTGAGCTGAGTTATTCGGTGCCAGAGATACGGGCAAAAGCCGGTGATATCCTAAGCATTCAATATATCAACGAAAGTGATATGAATCACAATATTGTATTGGTTAAAAGTGAGGAAGATATCCGTCCGGTAGGGGTTGCGGCTTTACAGGCTACAACGAATGACTGGATTCCCGAGAAAGAAATGGATCGCATTGTCGCCTACAGTGCACTGGCTCATGCAGGTGATACGGTATCATTTTCTTTTGTGGTACCGCCACCGGGTATCTATCCCTATATCTGTACTTATTCGGCCCATTGGACGCAAATGCAAGGCCGCTTGATTTCAATTGAATAAATTTTCAAGTAATAGCAGTTTACTATTTAAGGCTCTGAAGGCCATTAATTTATTTCAATATTGAAATATAAAAAATTGAAGGGTAATTATACATTTACCAAAAATGCCTAATCTGGCACTCAATAATTAAGACTCAATTAAACTAATATGACGAGCCCAATTAAACCTTTTTTATGCAGTTTTTTATTTGCTTTGACAGCAAATTTCAACACATCCCTTTACCTTCAAGCTCAGTTTCAACCTTCAGACAATATGAACCCAATGGACCATGGGCCATTTGTAACCACTACCATTGCCCATGATCCGTTGACGATGAGTAGCATTTTTGTAAATAAGGGAATTGCAGTAAAGGTGGGATCGGATCATCAGGCAGTGATGACGTTTGATACAGATTTATTGCGTGTTGCCAGTGCCTGGACCGGAGGGTTCCTGCATTGGTATTTGGGACGTGATGGACTGGAGGATTGGCCCAGCCCTGACGGGATCACCCATTTTGAAACCAGCAAAACTCCCGGGTGGACTATTGATGGAGATTTTGATGACCCCAGGACCTGGCCCTATGGACCCATTCCAAAAAAGCAAGGACATTATAAGGGGCTTTACATCCATGGTGATAAAGTTCTTTTTTCTTATTCCGTTGCTGATAGTGAGGTACTAGAATTGCCTGGTTTCAAGCAGGTTGATGGCCATCCTGTATTTACCCGGACACTTAATATGAGTCCCACGGAGGAAACGATCTCCTTGCGGGTACTACAAGTACCGGAAAATGCAGCAATGGAGATCATTTCAATTTCCGATTCAAAGGAGCATATCACCTTAAAGGTAGGCAACTATACCCGTGTCGTAGGCTTGCAGGGAGTTTTTGATGTTAAACCAACATGGAGGGTAGCCAATCGTCACCTTATTCTGGATCTTCCCGCGTTACAACAAGCCGTAAAATTCAAGCTTGCTATCGGCCCGGTTCTCCCCGGCCCGGAATCGACCTATATGGCTTCCTACCTGGAACAGGCTGCGGGTATTCCCAGATTGTCAGATTATAAAACTCCCGGGCCAGATCAGTGGGAGACATTGCAAACTGAAGCACTGATGGGAGCCGAAGAAGGACCATTTAGGGTAGATCAGCTTACCATTCCATCAGATAATCCCTGGAAATCCTTTATTCGCTTGATGGACGTAGATTTTTTGTCTGATGGACGTGCTGTAGTGGTTTCGCTCAGTGGAGACGTATGGTTAGTGGATGGAATTGAGGAAGAGTTAGGCACATTACAATGGCATCGGTTCGCAACTGGATTGTTTCAACCCAGTGGGGTTAAAGTGGTGGATGACCAGATTTATGTGATTGGTCGAGATCAAATCACGAGGTTAAATGATTCAAACCATGATGGTTTTGCAGATTTTTATGAGAATTTCAATAATGAGCTCATGGCTTCCACCAATTTTCATGCATTTACCTTAAATTTGGAAACGGACGCTGAAGGAAATTTTTATTTTGCCAAATCAACTCCCTGGCCTCCCTACCTCAGGGGAGAAGGGCCTGCTAAAAATGCCGAAATAACTCCCCATCATGGTGTGCTTTTTAAATTATCTCCCGATGGGGAGCAACTTGAAATTATCGCCAGGGGTCTTCGTAACCCCAACGGAATGGACGTTAGCCCTGACGGAGAAATTGTTTACGCTGACAACGAAGGAAACTGGGTGCCTACCAGCAAGGTGCACCGAATTAAACAAGGGGGCTTTCATGGATTTATTCCCTCCGCCCATCAACAGGGCAATCCTGGCTCATTTGAACCCCCCATTGTTTGGACACCTCATTATATGGATAATTCTCCAGCTAAGCCCATGTTTATCACAAGCGACAAATGGCCGGAAGAACTCCGGGACGATTTATTATTGGCCTCTTACGGTCGTGGAAACCTTTCCCTGATTCTAAAGGAAGAGGTGGATGGTGTATGGCAAGGGGCCCATTTAAACCTGCCATTATGGTTTAAATCGGGTCTGGAGCGTGGCCGCTTTCACAAAGATGGGCACCTTTACCTGGCAGGGATGACCAGTTGGCAATCCATTGGGGAAGACTGGGGCTCTTTTCATCGGGTCAGGTACACCGGTCAGCCTTTGAATGTACCCATAGCGGTTCAAACCAAAGCAGGAGGTATTGAAATAAAATTTTCACAAGAATTAGATTCTAAACTTGCTGTTGATATAGAAAATTACCAATTGCAAAAATGGACCTATCCCTGGACAAGTCAATACGGGACGCGGGGAAAGCAATATTCCGTTGACAATCCCGGAGAAACCAAACCCGACCAGGTACAGATTGAAGCAATTCGCTTATCCGATGATAAAAAATCAGTATTTATAGAAATTCCTGCCTTGAAACCAGGTGCGGTAAATACCTCGCTTGGTACACTTGAAGCCTTGCCGGATATGATTGACGCTTCATTGGGATTGGTTATGTCAATAAGTTATCAGATTGCTACTGCAAAGGGGGAGGAGTTAAATCACATGATCCACAAAACCATACATCGGGTACCTTCTGAGGGCTTTGAAAAGTAGATATAAGAGGCCCTCATTCAATGATTTGACTCAGGATATATGAAAATTAAAGTAATAATTTCAAGCTTATTCCTAGTGACTGCATTTGGAAATTGTACCAATCAAAATCAATCTGGTGGGGTTGAAAATGTTGTGGTGACGGAAGAGCGGCGGTTCGATTATCTGACCTGGAAGATCACAGCGGCCAATGGTAATTGGCACTTCGAAAAAGAACATGCTGAAACTGGAAAATCCTCTACAGGATTTAATTCAGCTATAGATAGGCAAGGGTTGGATTGGATAGGCAATAATTGTGTGGATAACCGAGAATGGAGAGGATGGCCCAACTTTGCATCAGATGGTTTCGGGCATCCCTGCCGTGGAGGAGGGGGGTACTCTAGCTGGATTGACAAAGATGGTAATCCAATCAATTTTGACGACACCATTCGTGGACAACATATGAGGTTAGCGTCCAGCAATGAAAAATATAAGATTCTCTATCATTTTTTCCCAAGCCATGCTGCAATTGAAGTTTTGGAAGCAGAGGATTTATTTGCTTTTCTATGGGAAGGACCCGTTGGCGGTGAGATGGATATTGAACACCAACATTATGTGCTTGAAGATGGGGAGGAACATAATTTTGAGCACGGTAAAGGCTTGGGCTATCTCAACCCGAAATTTGGAAACAACTTTCCATCCTCTTTCTTTTATTTCGTAGATGAAGATGCCGATCAAATTCTATATGTAGGAGCCACCGGGGTAAGTGAGGGAGGAGACGAAGGATGGGTGCAGCCTGATAATATGGCTATTTTTAGTTTTGGAAGAGATGATGATAAACACGCCCTGAGTAATACAGATGCTGTCGCTGTTTTTGGTTTTTTAGATAAGGAGATGGGACATGAAAAAATCAGTAGTTTTATCAAGGATCGCCTCGCCAACCCCTTTAAACCAGTTGAATAGAGACTTAATAGGGAATAAATAAAGTGGATGTCATTTAAATTAAAGTGGGGAAATGAAGTGTTGTGCAAGTACCGGACTAACCTGACTCAAGGTAAAATGCCGGTGGGCAACATGGTAGCAGGATGTGGATTTAGTCGATGAATTAATGAACTTGGCCATTGAGATAAAGGATTCTAAAAATTATTGAGTCAAAAAACGATAAAAGTGAAAGGAATACGAACCAAAATAACATAAACCCAAAAATCATGAGGAAATTAACATTATTAATACCATTTATATTTTTATTATTGACTTGTCCGGCTTACCTAATAGCTCAAGCTAATGTTTCAGTTGATGGCGAATTAAAAAAGTGGCATCCAATTACCATAACATTCGATGGTCCTGAAGTCAGTGAAACCGATGAATTCAATCCCTTCAGCGGCTACCGGTTAAATGTTACCTTTAGGCATGAAGACGGAAGGGAAGCCTTGGTCGTACCTGGGTATTTTGCCGCAGATGGCAATGCAGGAGAGAGCAGTGCCCAGTCGGGAAATAAGTGGCGGGTGCATTTTAACCCGCCCAATACCGGTCAATGGACCTATACGGCATCTTTCAGAAAAGGGGAAAACATTGCAGTAAATACCAGTTCAAGTGCAGGAGAACCTGTTTCATTCAATGGGGCTAGCGGAACCTTATCTATTACAGATACAGATAAAAGCGGGGTAGACCACAGAGCAAAAGGAATGCTTAGGTACGTGGGAGAGCATTACCTGAGGTTCGACAATGGAGATTGGTTTATGAAAGGGGGTGCCGATGCCCCGGAAACATTGCTGGGATATGATGACTTTGATGGTACCTATACCCATTCCGGGCTTGCAAAAGATTATGGCGACAATTTGATTTGGGGAAGTACCCAACACAAAGATGGCCGGGGGGCCACACCACTGAAAAAGTATGAGGCGCATATTCAGGATTGGAAAGCAGGAGATCCAACATGGAAAGACAATAAGGGAAAGGGGCTCATTGGTGCCCTGAATTACCTGCATTCCAAAGGAATGAATGCCTTTTCATTTTTGACTTTGTCGGCAGGTGGAGATGGCAAAAATATCTGGCCCTGGATCAATCACCAAGAGGTAGACCGCTATGATGTCTCCAAATTGGCCCAATGGGAAATGGTCTTTACGCATGGGGATCATCTGGGCATGTTTCTTCATTTTAAAACACATGAAAATGAGAATGACCAATTGCTGGATGGTGGGAAACTGGGACCAAACAGAAAACTTTATTACAGGGAACTGATTGCCAGATTTGCCCATCACCATGCTTTAAATTGGAATCTGGGAGAGGAACATGATCTGTGGGAAGAATTGAATGATCCGGATCAGTTGAATGCCAAGTCAGATGCCCAATTTATTCATAGCTTGGATCCTTATGATCATCCGGTGGTTACACATACCTTTCCTGGCCAGTACCAACAGGCCTATACTCCCTTGTTGGGATTTGAATATTTTGAAGGTCCCTCCATTCAAACAAATAGCATGCGTCCCTGGCATAATTTTGATGTGATTTCTTATTGGGTCAATGCCTCCCGTCGTGCAGGAAGAAAGTGGAATGTGTCTATGGATGAAGCAGGCACAGGCGGACTTGGCGTTACCACCGATGATTACGATGATAACTATAATCAGGATGAGGCCAGAGCCACTTATTGGGCCACCATAGCTGCCGGAGGCGATGGGGTTGAATGGTATTTTGGCTATTCCGAAGAACAAAATGACCTGAATATGGAAGATTGGCGGAGCAGGGATGCCTTGTGGGACTATACCCGTCATGCCATGAATTTTTACAAAGACAACAATATTCCCTTTTGGGAAATGGAAAACGCCAATAATTTAACCCGAAGTGAAAAGGATTTTGTCTTTACGCAGAATGGAGAGTTTTATGTTATTTATCTGCCCGCAGGAGGTGGGTCGGCCCTTAATTTACAAGGAAATAGTGGGACCTACACGGTAGACTGGTACAACCCGAGGACTGGTGGGAATCTCCAAAAGGGAAAAGAAATGATCGTAGAAGAAACCTATTCCAGGGAACCGGCTTCCGTGCTGTCAGCTTTGCCCAATATTAAAAAACCCAGAATTCAGGGCGGAAACGTCACAGAAGTAAGTGGACCGGGATGGGTAAACCTGGGCATGCCGCCTGAGGATGTGAAAGAAGATTGGGTAATATTGGTGAGGAAAAAATAATTCATCCATGTAATTTAAACTATCATTAAAAAATAAACAGAAAATTGCAATAGGAGCACATGAGAGCTTTTCTTTTGAAGTTTCTATTTTCAACAAACTTAACCATTATGAAAAAACCAAATTATTTTACTCTGACACTATTTATCCTTTGTTTGACCGGGTTTTTTACCCGCTCATCCCTGGCTCAAAATACCGTTGTCACTATAAATGGAGATGCCTTTTATGTTAATGGCAAGCCTACCTACGAAGGCAGGACCTGGAAAGGAAATAAGATAGAGGGGCTACTCATGAACTCCCGCATGGTACAAGGGATCTTTGATGACCTGAACCCTGAAACCAGAAAATTATTTGGCTATCCGGATACCGGTGAATGGGACCCTGACCGGAATACTGCAGAGTTTATGGAAGGAATGGAAGAATGGAAAAAGTATGGTCTGAATTCTTTTACCATCAACATGCAGGGAGGCAGCCCTACCGGATATGGAAATAAGGAATGGTACAATTCACCATTTCATCCTGATGGGCAGCTAAGGCCTGAATATATGGATCGGCTGAAATTAATTCTGGATAAAGCCGATGAGATGGAAATGGTGGTCATGCTGGGCATTTTCTATTTTGGTCAGGATCAAAATCTGGAAGATGAACAAGCAGTAATCAATGCAGTAAAAAATTCGGTAAACTGGGTTTTGCAGGAAGGGTACAGAAACGTGTTGATAGAAGTGAATAATGAATGTAATGTCAATGCTTATGTGCACGAAATCCTAATGCCGGACAGGGTACATGAACTCATTGAATTGGTGAAAACCATGGAAGGCAATGGATACCGACTCCTGGTTAGTACCAGTTATGGAGGAAATACAGTACCCAAGCCCAACGTGGTGAAATCTTCCGATTATATTTTAATTCATGGCAATGGGGTGAATACCCCGGAAAAAATGGAGACCCTGATCCAAAACACCAGAAAGGTGGAAGGGTACCGGTCCATGCCGGTGGTAGTGAATGAAGATGATCATTATGACTTTGATCAGGAAAGAAACAATTATACCGTAGCCGTAGAAAACTATGTTTCCTGGGGATACTTCGATTACAGAAGGGATGGCGAACCCTATGAAGAGGGGTATCAAAGTGTGCCAGTGGACTGGGGAATCAATTCAGACCGAAAGCAAGGGTTTTTCGACCTGGTGAAAGAAATAACTGGAGGAAAATATTAATTTTTTTATTAATCAGGCTAATTATAAAACCACATTAAAATATACTATGAAAACCTATCGATTAGCAATAGTTCCCGGTGATGGCATCGGCCATGAAATCATTCCTGCGGCCCTTAAAGTTTTAGAGGCAGCTGCAAGGAAGTTCAATTTTAAACTGGATTATACCTTTTATGATTGGGGAGCAGGCAGGTACCTCAAGGAGGGCGCTTTTATGCCGGAAGATGGTTTGTCCACGCTCAAGGCTTTTGACGCTGTATTTTTCGGTGCCGTGGGATTGACCGAAGTGGACGACACCCTTCCTGCCAGATTATATACGTTTAAGGTAAGAACTGCTTTTCAGCAATATGTAAATTATAGGCCCGTAAAGTTGTTCAAGGGGCTGGAGAGCCCCCTTAGAAACAAAACCTCAAAGGAAATAGATTTTGTGGTGATCAGGGAAAACAACGAAGGGGAATTTGTGCAATCAGGTTCCTTTTTCAGGCCGGATAGTCCAGATGGGCTGGCCACAGATACGAGTATCTTTACCCGGAAGGGAATCGAGCGGGTAGCCCACTTTGCTTTTAAATTGGCACAAAAAAGAAATAAAAAAGTCACCAATGTCACCAAGTCCAATACACTGATACACAGTTTGAAATATTGGGATGAGGTAATTGCAGAAGTGGGGGAGCAATACAAAGAGGTGAAGCTGGAAAAAATGTACATTGACAATGCCAGTGCCAATTTTATTTTGCACCCGGAATATTTTGACGTCATCCTTACCACCAACCTGTTTGGGGATATTCTGAGTGACCTGGGAGGCGGCATAATGGGAAGCCTCGGTCTGGGAGGAAGTGGTAATATCAACCCGGAAAAGGATTATCCTTCCATGTTTGAACCCATTCATGGTTCGGCACCCGATATTGCCGGAAAGGGAATTGCCAACCCTGTGGGTACGATTTGGTCAGGAGCTCTCCTGTTGGAGCACTTGGGGGAAACGGCAGCAGCAGGTGAGATAGTGAAAGCCTTAGAAGCAGTATTTCAACAAGGAGTGAAAACCATTGATCTTGGAGGTAAGGCCAAAACGGAGGAATTTGCAGATAGCGTAATCAAAGTACTGAACCAGTAAAGATGAATTGGATAGACCTCACGCAGACCATAAATCCGATGATGCCTGGCGTTGCCATCAGTGTAGCCAAAACCCTGAATAAAGATGGGTGGAATGCCGTGAACATTCAAATATACAGCCATGCAGGCACTCACATGGATGCCCCGGTTCATTTTGGGGTGGATGGGCCTACCATTGACCAAATGCCGTTGGATAGCCTGATGGGCCAGGCCAGGATCCTGGACCTGAGGGGTATTTCCCCCGGTGCGATAATGGATACAGGGGACCTGGGAAGCTTAAAGGAAACTTTGAATGACGGTGATAGTTTAATAATAAGGACCGGTTGGAGTAAATACGCTGTTTCTGACCCCGGAAAATACAGGGATCAGCTGCCCAGGATCAGCGAAAAACTGGCCCATTGGCTGGTCCAAAAGAAGGTGAAAATCCTCGCCGTCGAGCCCCCTTCTGTTGCTAACGTAAATGATCTGGCGGAGGTAACCTTAATCCACCGGATTCTGTTTTCCGGACAGGTCATCATCGTAGAAGGCATCTGCAACCTGGATGAAATCAAAGTAGAAGAAGTGGAGTTGATGGTTATGCCACTAAAAATCGGTGGGGGTGACGGTGCCCCCGCACGGGTGCTGGCCAGGCCATTACATAATAGTTAACGCATGGAAGACATTAAGAATCCCCTGACAAGACCTTTTAAAGATGAAATCAGGAGCTTGTTTTTTGATCAACATTTATCCCTGGTGATTGTTGACGATGATCCAACAGGCACCCAAACGGCTCATGGTGTGCCGGTACTGGGGCATTGGACAATGGAGGCTTTTATCAATGAATTTAAAAGTAAAACCCCATTGTTTTTTGTATTGGCCAATACCAGAAGCCTTACCCAAAGGAAGGCCACGGAAAGGGCAAGGGAAATCGGGCAAAATCTACTGAAAGCTGCTGAACGAACAGGACGAAGGTTTCTGGTGATTAGCAGGAGTGACTCTACCCTCAGAGGGTATTTCCCTTCAGAGGTTGAGGCCTTGAGTGAGGGTGCAGGGTTGGGCAATCTACCTACCCTGCTGATCCCGGCTTTTTTTGAAGGGGGAAGGATCACCGAAGAAAATGTCCATTATATTGTGGAAAAAGGTGATAAAATACCGGTGTCTGAGACGGTATTTGCTAAGGATAAAAGTTTCGGATATGTGAATGCTGACCTGACCAAATGGGTAGAAGAAAAAACCAGCGGAAGAATAGGTCATGAAGCGGTGAAAAGTCTGTCCATAGCGGATATTGAGCGAGGCGAAGAGGCCATTTTTGATAGGTTGGATGCACTTGGTGAGGATGATGTGATGGTGATTAACAATACGACCTACCGGCACCTGGAAAAAACCTGTATGGTTCTTCACTGGTTAATCAAAAAAGGCAAGGCATTTAACTTTAGAACAGCCGCCTCCTTTGTTTCTGCTTTTTCGGGTATGGGACCCTTGTCCTGGCATCCTCAAAACAGCTCGTCGTCTTCCGGTTTGGGAGGTTTGATCATAGTAGGTTCCTATGTAAAAAAGTCTACTTCGCAGCTTGAACATCTCCTGAAGAAGCAAGGAATTAAAGCCATTCCCATCTCTGTAGAGAAAATTATTGCTACAGAGATTTCAAATGAAGCCTATCTGGAGGAGATGGTTCTAAATATTGAAACTTGTTTGATTTCCGGAATACATGCGGTGGTGTATACTTCCCGAAACCTGATCTCAGGAGATAGCCCGGAGGAAAGCCTGGCCATAGGAGAAAAGGTTACCGGATTTTTAGTGAATCTGGTCAGGAATATCCACGTACAACCGGCATTCTTTATTGCAAAGGGAGGCATTACCTCCAATGACATTGCCGTGAAGGGTTTACATATGAAAAAGGGTATGGTATTGGGCCAAATCATCGCTGGGGTGCCTGTGTGGGAGATGGGGGAAGAAACGAGATTTCCAGGCATGCCCTATGTGGTATATCCCGGTAATGTAGGAGATGCGGAGAGCCTGGCCGGGGTTTATGATTTGTTTACTGCAAACCCCTCAAAATCATGAAAAAACTTAAAGGGGTAATTGTAGGCGCAGGATATTTTAGTCAGTTTCATGGTGATGCCTGGTCCAGGATGGATACGGTTGAGATAAAAGCCATTGCTGACAAGGATATCCAGAAAGCGAGGTTATATGCAAAGAATTTCAAAATTCCCGGTGTTTATGCTGACCTGGAAACCATGCTGGAGAGGGAAAAACCAGACTTTATTGATATTGTGACCCCTCCGGTAACCCATAAAACTATCATTGAAATCGCATTATCCAAAGGAATTCACATCATTTGTCAGAAACCCCTGGCAGATACCTTCAAAGAGGCAAGAGAAATCAGGAAACTGGTGAAAGCGGCTGATATCCGGTTTATGGTGCACGAAAACTGGCGGTTTCAACCCTGGTACAGGGAAATCAAGTCTCTGATAAATGAAGGGAAAATTGGAAAGAAAATATTCCAATATACCTTTAAAATGAGGCTGGGGGACGGCTGGGGAGAGAATGCCTACCTGGACCGGCAACCCTATTTCCGGACCATGCCCAGGCTCCTGATCCACGAGACGGGCGTACATTTTGTGGATACCTTTCGTTTTCTTGAAGGAGAAGTGAGTGAGGTTTTTGCCAACCTGAAAACCCTCAATCCTATCATCAGGGGAGAAGATACCGGAATGGTTTTTTTTCGTTTCAAATCAGGTTGCACAGCGCTATTTGACGCCAATCGTTATAACGAGCCCTTACATGATAACGCCAGGTTTACCTTCGGCGAAATGTTGGTGGAAGGGGATCAAGGAAGCATTATCCTACACACCAATGGTGAAATATCCATCAAACCATTGGGCATGCCGGTGTATAAGCTTCCATTTAAACCTACAGAGACTGGTTTTTCCGGGGACAGTGTGTTTGCTTGTCAGGAACATTTTATCAATGGAATAATCAATAGAACACCTTTTGAAACAGGAATTGAGGATTACCTCAAAACCCTGAAGGTGGTAGAAGCCATCTACCAGTCGAACAGTAGAAAAACTAATTTCCCGATAAGCCAAATTAAATGAGAATAAATGCCTATTTTAGTATTTGGTGTACCGTATACTAAAAACATTTACAGCTTGTCAAAACCTTAATAAAATGCTGAAAAACGATGAATTGGGCATTCAGGCCTACCGGGAACTTCGAAAAATGATCATCAATGGGAAGCTGGCTCCAGGCCAAAAAATTATTCAGGAAAAACTGGCTGCGCAAATGGGCATCAGCAGGACACCGCTTCGGGTCGCTTTGCACATGCTCGAAGCCGAAAACCTCATTGAACCCAAAAACAAAACAGGATTTAAGGTAAAAACCATAGACAATAAAGAGATATTAGAAATCTTTGATTGCAGGATAGCATTGGAATCCACAGCTGCCGGTATACTGGCTAAAAACCTTACACCCACCGATGCGCAAAAGCTCAGCCGTTTTTTTGAGCCTTATGCAAAAAGCAAAGAAGGGGAATACGAAAGTTATAAAAAAACAGACACCCAATTTCATGATTTCATTGTGGAAAAGTGCCGTAACAGGTACCTGTACAAGCTGTTCAAGCAAGGCAACCTGATCACCTATATCGAAAGGATAGGCTTAATACGTCCCCCTGAGGACACCCTTCAGGACCATTTGGATATTGTAGCTGCTATTTTGGACAGAAACCCCGATGCAGCGGAAAAGGCCATGAAATCCCATCTGATCAAATCCAAAGAGGTCATAGAAGAGAAAATGAAAGAGGAAAACCTTCAATGAATTTTATATCTCATACAGTTTGTGATATAAAACATTTATCATTCATTACACCATAACCCAAAATAGCGTGCCCAACCTCAATAAAAAACCCATTATTCCCAGCCGATATTTTATGGTGGCAGGAACTTTTCTTTTGTCCATGTTGGTCTATGTGGATCGAATTGGAATTTCGGTGGCGAAGGAGCCCATGACAGCGGCCCTTCAGCTAAGTGATAAACAATTTGGTTGGGTATTGTCCATGTTTGCATTGGGTTATGCCCTTTTCCAAACGCCACTGGGTATCTTATCGGACAGGTTTGGCCCCAGGAAGGCGCTGGCTGCTGTGGTAAGTTTATGGTCCTTGTTCACTGCCCTGACCGGTGCAGTGACGAATTTCATTACCTTGTTTTTCATCCGGTTTTTCTTTGGGGTAGGAGAGGCCGGAGCCTATCCTGGCATATCCAAGGCAGTGTACCATTGGATACCAATTAGAGAAAGAGGAATTGTAAACGGAATCAATTTTTCCGGCGGAAGATTTGGTGCTGCATTTGCGCTGCCTTTGGTGGCCATTGTTATAGATTCCCTTGGGTGGAGAAACACTTTTTTTATACTCGGGTTTTTGGGAATCATATGGGCCCTGGCCTGGTATTACTTGTTTAGGGACAATCCGGAGGAACACCCGAGGGTTTCAGCTTATGAAAAGGAGGAAATTTCGGTATCCAGAGCAAAGTTGGGTGAAGAAACCAAATCCACATTTTCCGTCCAATCCCTGTTGGAGTCCAGAAACATGTGGCTGGCCATGGGACAGTATTTTGCTAGTAATTTTACCTTTTTCTTTTGTCTTACCTGGTTGTTTCCCCATGTGAAAGAACAGTTTATGTTGAACAATCTGGAGGCGGGACTTTACTCTTCTTTACCCCTGGTGGCAGGGGCATTCGGTAATATGTTTTCCGGTTGGTTGGTGGATACCATTTATAAAAGGGGAAGCTTCAGGTGGTCACGGGTTATTCCTGCTACCATAGGATTTGGACTTGCTTCCATTGGCTTGATGGCCAGTTTATATTCGGATGAAATTTTAACTTCAATTTTCTTTTTGTCCATGGCTATTTTTGGTGCAGACATGACGATCAGCCCATCCTGGACACTGTGTAATGATATTGGAAAATTACATTCGGGAGCAGTTTCCGGTACCATGAATATGGCCGGAAACATTGGATCCTTTGTCACTGCATTAGCGTTCCCCTACCTCAGGGTTTGGACGGGTTCGGTATCTTTATTTTTTATCCTGGGTGCTGTCTTAAATCTTTTGGCTATTATTATGTGGTTTAAGATAAAACCTTTAAAAGCCATTGATTTTAAGCTGATTAAATAAATGGTTAGTTTATCAGGGGTATATAAATCATGTATGCCAGCAAAATTTTGCTGGAAAACGCTAAAAAAATCATAAAGGTCAATTATGCCGATGATGATCCCAGTTATAAGGTTGTTCTGGAGAAAAGCTAAGCTTCCTGGTAGTGTAATATCCATCCATTTCATGCTATCTACTTTTTGAAAAAAACAGGGGTATTGCTTTTATTATGCATTGGTTGTAGTATTTGGGGATAATGGGGATTACTTTTCCAGAAAATTAACAGCAATTTTTATGGAAAGTCCCATCCCCGAGGATGAATTCAACAGGTTAGTACAATTGGCAGATTATGACCTGGATAACAGTGAATTGGAAAGTAGTTTAAAAGACCTTACGAAATTGGCGGCAAAAGTAGCTGGTACGGATATTTCTTTGGTTAATCTGATTGACTCATTTACCCAATGGAGTGTGGCCAGTGAAGGGATCGCCATCAAGCAAATACCAAGGGAAGATTCAGTTTGCCAATATACCATTATGAACAATCAACCTTTTGAAATAAAGGATTTAACATAGGACGATCGGTTCAAGAAGAAGTTTTATGTGACAGAAGACCCCAACCTGAAATATTATTGGGGGGTACCTTTAAAAAATGAATCAGGGTTTAATCTGGGGGCGCTTTGTGTCATGGATACTGAGACCAAGTACATCAGTCCTGAAAAGGTCGAATTGTTGGAGATCATTGCTGACGAGATTGTGAACCGGTTGAATATCATCAAGGCAATCTCCTCACTGAAGTCAGAGGTGAATTCTGCCAAAGAAAAGCAAAAGCAGGTGGCCCATGATATACGGGGACCGATTGGAGGCATCATTGGCCTGGCGCAGATCATCAAAGAACAAGGGGACAATAACCGGCTGGAGGATGTACTGGATTTTATCAAAATCATCCAGAACAGCAGTAAATCTTTACTGGAACTGGCCGATGAAATATTATCCTCCCGGGAGGAAGATAAGAAAAAGCCTGCCTTGAATCCGGATAATGAATTCAACCTCTTGAGTCTGAAAGAAAAAATTACCCACTTGTATGGCGTTCAGGCAGAACAGAAAAAGGTGCAGCTGGAGGTAGCAATAGTTGAAGATAATAAAGAAAAGCCTTTTCCCAAAGCAAAGTTGCTGCAAATATTGGGTAACCTGATCTCCAACGCCATCAAATTTACCCCTTCAGAAGGAAAGGTTACCATTGACCTGGATCTTATCGACAAATCCCGGAATATGGAATTATTGGTGCAGGTAAACGATACGGGTGCCGGAATGACGACCAAACAGATAGCAGCTATCATGAAAGGAGAAGGTAAAACTACTCCGGGAAGTGCCGGGGAAAAAGGCTATGGTTTCGGCCTGCCTTTGGTCAAACATCTGATTGATGGTATGGGTGGTTCTCTGAAAATTGATTCCAAATTAGGTGAATATGCCAGGTTTGAGGTTCGGTTGCCAGTTTGATTTTTTTTATTTTTGGTTTGCTTTTGGTATTAAAATCCTTTTTTTTGAGAATTAATCACGAAAAGCCAAGCCATGGAGAAATATGCATTGCCTCACAGTACACTGGAAGTATCCCGACTGATTTTTGGTTGTTGGGCTGTAGTGGGAGGCTTTAACTGGGGACCTCAGGATAAAAAGGATTCCCTCGCCGCTTTAAAGGAAGCCTTTGATCAGGGAATCACCACATTTGATACGGCTGAAGCTTATGGCGCCGGCGCATCGGAAAATCTGCTGGCAGAGGCATTGGGAGCCGAAAGAAAGCGGATAGAAATTGCTTCCAAGGTGGGGCCCGGAGATTTCTTGCCGGAAGACCTTATCCGGGCTTGTGAAAGGGGATTGAAAAATCTCAAAACGGACTATATAGACCTGTACCAATTGCATTGGCCCAATCCGGAAGTTCCCCTTGAGGACACACTGGGAGCCCTGCATCGGCTCAGGGAGCAGGGTAAGATCAGGGCTTATGGAGTATCCAACTTTGGCGTGCAGAGCCTGGAAACCTGCAAGCAATCGGCATATACTATCAGCAGCAATCAAATGGCCTATAACCTGCTTTTCAGGGCCATTGAATACAGCATCTTGCCCAAATGTGTGGAAGATGGGGTGCCGGTTCTTTGCTATTCACCCATCATGCAGGGACTTCTTACCGGAAAGTTTTCTTCAGAAAACGAAGTGCCCGATGATAGGGCCAGAACCCGGCATTTTACCAAAGAAAGATCGCAATCCCGACATCAGGATAAAGGCTGCGAGACATTAACCTTTGAAGTCATCGGACAAATCAAGGCTTTTGCCGAGGAGCTGAATATCCCTATGGGCAACCTCAGCCTGGCCTGGCTGCTGGAGCAACAGGGTGTGGCAGCTACCATTGTGGGTGGCAGAAATGCAGAACAGGTGAAAAAAAACATGGGAACGGTAAAGGTCAACCTGACCCCTGATATGGTCAATAAACTGAATGACATCACCGATCCCCTAAAAAAGGAACTTGGCCCCAATGCCGACCTGTGGCAAACAGAAAGCAGGGTGGTTTAATTTGATAATAAGGAGAACTTGAGGCTTTCTACCATAAAAAAAATAATGCAGTAAAGGTTAAATCAAAATTTGAAATTGGAGGACATGCTCCATTTTGTACGGTCAGGTATTGAAAACAGCTATAAATAAACAACTGGCATCATTTATGGTTGTAAAATGGTATATTTTAAATCATTTTTTGTATTTCTAAAATTAACTGGATCATGTTTAAATTAGGCAAAAACGAAATTAAATTTCTTTACAACAGCAAAAAATTGGAGGATAAGGAAGCTTATGCCTATGCTTTAACCCTTCACAAACATGTGATCAACGAATTGGACATCTCTAAAAATGACATGACCCCAACACAGGTTTCGGAACTGGCCAATAAACTGAATAAAAGAATAATTGATCTTTTTGATAAGGACTCGGAATATTTCAAAGATCAGATTCAGGGCAAAAGCATAGTAGAATCTGACCTTTTAACATTATTGATCAAGGAAAAATCTGCTTTGAAAACACCCATTTTAATTTCAGAGGAAAAGGCTGAGGTTTTGGAATATCCAAGGGATACCATAAAAATGGACATGGTCTTTAATGAAATTGTGGGAAAAGGAAGGGCTTGATGTATGTAATCCATTGTAAGTAAGTAGATCATTCCATTGGAATACACCAAATTTATTCTTCACTAGGCTTGGTAAGGATGATATAGTCAGCTAAATCTCTGATCTCATCCCAATCGGCTTTAGGAAAACCTGCTGAAGGGAAGGAGGATATGGTTATAATTCTAAGATTTTTTTTTCTTTGCTTTAATTCATTGACCGTTCCTAATCCCTCATCGCTATGAAATCTGCCCGTAAGGTGCAGGATTTTGGTTTTCCGGTTTTTGCGCCAGGATTGAAGAATGCTTTCGGCCATGGTAGCATCCCTGAGCAATTGCGCATGAAAATATTGGGGTCCCATGTGCTGGGCATGTTCCCCCATAGCCTCATGGAACTTTATAAAATAGGCATCCTCTTTACCCGGGGGCTGGAATAAGGCAAAATAACTTTTGGCCTTTCGGTCCAGTAATGCCAAAGCACCCAGACCCTTTCTGCTAACCATATTCGCATACCTTCCGGGAACATTGGCAGCCAATACCAGCTGGTCTTTTTCTAGGGCCAGGTTGACCAGTGGTGCATAATCCTGATAATTGCTCCAGGCCCGGCCCTCTTCTACAAGTTTGGTTTCTGTAATCAACCCGGAAAGGTACTCGTCCATGACAAGCTGAACATCTCTTTCAAACATCTCCAGGCTCAAGGTCACCTTCTTATGTTTTGCAATCAAGCCCTGGTACAGCTTTTCCTGAAATACGTGGGCAATGCTGTCATCATGTTCCTCACCGAATACCAGGATTTGGGCTTTATCCATAGCAGCTATAATTGCCGGTAGTTCTACTATTTCCCCGGTTTCTGCGGCCACTATTTTCCACGGGTGAACAGTGTTCTGTCGAGCATTTATGGCATAGGGAAGTGTACAAAAGAATAGGAGTATGAGCGATTTTTGCATGTCAGGTTCCTGAGTTAAGGTTCGAAAATAAACAATGTGGAATAATTTTTCCCAAAGCAATTTATCTTTTTAGTGATCTTGTGGTTTTGACGCATGGTTTCTCCTGGTTAAATTGTACTCCTATTGGAAAATATCCCATGAGTAACAAACCATTTACCAGACAAATAAGGCGATTGCACCCCGTAGAGGACCATGAAAAAATCGCATTTTTGCTTTCTTTCCATTGTTTCCCCTGGGATATGGAGAAAGCACTGGAATTTGCTTTGTTCCGGACTTTTGCTGTACCTTCCATTTCCAGAATACTTGCCGCTACAGGGGAATTTACAAATAGGACCCGGAAGCGCTATGATGATACAGAGCTGATCCTTTATGAAATATTGGAGCACGGAAAAGACAGCCAGCGGGGTAAGGCCGCCATTGAGCGCATGAATGCCATGCATGGGCGGTTTAAAATTCCCAATCATGACTACCTCTACGTGCTGTCTACCTTTATTTTTGAACCCATCAGGTGGATGGATAGTTGGGGCTGGAGGCCATTTAGAGCGATGGAAAAAGAAGCGATTTTTGTTAACTACAGGGAGTTGGCCAAAAGAATGGGAATTCGGGAGGTTCCGGCAACCCTTGAATCGTTTGAATCCTTTAACCTGGAATATGAAAGGGAGCATTTTACTTTTCACCCATCCAATCGGCTGCTGGGGCAAAAAACCTTGGATTTGCTATTGGGCTTTTATCTTCCAAAATGGTTATTTGCCCCGGGCAGGTATATCGCATATTGTTTGATGGATGCGCCGCTCAGGAAGGCCATGGGCTTCCCCGATCCACCGAAATTCTTACAGTTTTTGGTAAGCGCAGGGCTGAAAACAAGGGCTTTTATTTTAAGCCTATTGCCTGAGAGGAAGCTGCCACGCCTGGGTACCCTGAGGAAGCGGGATACTTATCCGGAGGGTTATGAAATAACCCAGTTGGGAACTTTTAAATCTGGCAGGTAATCCTTCCTTAACTTTTTTCCCTGCCATAGGGACAGTGCCTGCAGCCATTGCTGCAACAATAGCCCCTAAGCAGGTGGTATGCCTTGGTGAAAACCATTAAAGGCCCTTCATAATAATAATGAATACCTTCCTGGAGTAAATGGGCCGGAGGAAGTTGATTTTTCTTGCTCATGGCTATTTGATGCGGTAATCCAGTTTCATGGTGATGGAGGCAGTCTTTGCTTTTGAAGAGGTATTGAAAGTTCCTCCCCAGGAATAGTCTTCACCTGAGTTTTGTCCGGTAATTTGAAAAATGCCCATATTGGCTGTAATCAGTTTGCCCAGAGTAGCTCCGGAGTTTTCTGCAATTTTTTCAGCTCTGATTCTGGCGTCTTCGGTGGCCTCGGATATAAGTTCAATTTTGAGGTCCGCCAACTGGGTGAAATAATACCTGGGGGCCTGTGAATAGAATTGGATTTCTTCATTGAGCAACTCGGTAATTTCACGCGCCATTTTCTCTACTTTTTCTACCTCTCTGGATTCTATACTGATCGTTTGGCTCAAGATATATCCCAAAAAAGTCTCCCCCATATATCGTCCCTCATTGTTATACTCAGCCCGGGTATTTTGTCTGGTTTGCACGGCACTGAATACGATTTCCTCAGAGGCAATTCCTTTGGAGTTAAGGTATTCGGTTACGGCCTTTCGGTCGGCTTCGAGACCTGAATAAGCTTTACCCAGCGAGTTAGCTTGTTTCTCAAATATACCTTCCCATACAATCAGATCAGAAATAAAATCAGTTTCACCCAGGCCGGTAACGGAAATTTTGGTCGCTTCAAGACTTCTCTTCCAGTAGGCATTACCCAGAACTATGGCAGACCCCAGGATGGATAAGGCAAAGATAATCGCAGTTAGGTGTTGTTTCATGTTCAGCACTTGTTAGTTGGTAAATTTCGATAAAAACGGAGCCATTTAAAATTTTTTTGCTACAAATAAAATGGCAGATAGAATTTTAAACTGATTTTATCAAAATATGACTTTTATCATATTTGAGCCTAAATATAAATCACTGTTCTACTTAGTCCCATGATTTAGATTTGTAAAAAAAAAGACAGGCTCATGCAAACCAAGCTGGACACTCAATTTTCTTTTCCCGGTGATATCATTACAGCCCACACCAATCTCCCCCCGGATCAGGATTTCGGTGCACATGTTGGCAGCAAATCTGTAGGGAAAAATTTAATACCTAACGCCACCGTGCGACTGTATACGGCTCATTTGCCTAAAGTGTTGGACTGTCTGCATGGGCTGGATCATCCTAAAAATATTGAAAACGAACCCTGCGATATACCTGTGCTCCTTTACGACCGTGAATTATCTTTTGAGCGCCTGCTTTTTCATTATGATGGCAGTCCCTCCTCAGCAAGGATCATCAAACATTTTCTTGCGCTATTTGCCCCTAATATTCAGGATAGCAAAGCCACCATCATTTCACCTGCATTTATTCCCAGGTCCAAATTAAAAGAGGAACAAGAAATCATACAGGAAGTAAGCAGCCATATCGCAGAAACTTCATTTATCAAATTTAACTTCAATAGAATCGGCGATTTTTGGTCCTATGCTGTTAAGCATCAATGTACTATTTTGGTTACCTCAAAGAATAACCAGGCGGACCTGGCCAAAGTATTATTCCATTTTTATAAAGGCGGCATGTGGTATGACAGGCTTTCATTTTATTTGGCCAATTAAATCACTATATTAAATGATCTTTGTCATGTTTTTAGCTTTGAAGGTGAATTAAATTGCCGCCAAATGGATAATACATCTACCCAAAAGGAAAAAAAGCAGCAAACTTCCTGCTATCATTGTGGTGAACCCTGCGAGGGAGATGGACTTCGTCATGAGGGAAAAGATTTCTGTTGTACCGGATGCCGTACGGTATATGATGTGTTGTCAGAAAATGACCTGTGTGATTACTATGATCTGGCCGATGCACCGGGTAATACTCAAAAAAATCAGTCAACCAGAAACAACCGGTTTGACTATTTGGAAGACAAGGACGTTTCAGGGAAATTGGTTGATTTCCAGGACGATGAACAGACCCATGTCACTTTTTACGTACCCATGGTCCATTGCGCTTCCTGTATTTGGTTGCTCGAAAACCTAAACAGGTTGCACGAAGGTATTATCTACTCCAGGGTAGATTTCCTCAAAAAAAAGGTTCAGGTTAAGTTTCAGCAGGACCTGATCAGCCTGAGAGATACCGTGGCCCTTATGGCAAGAATAGGATATGAACCACGGATCAACCTGTCTGATCTGGATGTCAGAATAAAGCCAAAAACAGACAGGAAGTTGATCTACAAATTGGCCGTAGCTGGTTTCTGTTTTGGGAACATGATGTTTTTCAGCCTTCCTGAATATTTTTCCGAAGCAGAATTATTGGAGCAGGGTTTCAAAGAGTTGTTTCAATACCTGAATGTATTGCTTTCCTTACCGGTATTTTTCTATGCTGCTACCGATTATTACCAATCGGCCTGGCTGGCTTTGAAAAACCGAACCGTAAATATGGATGTTCCTATAGCCATTGGAATCGTAACCCTATTTGCTTACAGCTTGTTTGAAATATTTTCAATGGGGCAGGAAGGCTATCTGGATACCCTCGGAGGCCTACTTTTCTTTTTATTACTGGGCAGGTGGTATCAGCAAAAGACTTTTGATACCCTTTCTTTTGACAGGGATTACACGGCTTATTTTCCCATTGCGGTGACCAGATTGAAAAGAGACCAGGAGGAAGTTATTCCCTTAATGAAGGTCCAGGTAGGTGATATCATCAGGGTTAGAAATGAAGAACTGGTGCCTGCGGATAGTATTTTATTGGACCAGGAAGCTGCTATAGATTATAGTTTTGTGACTGGTGAGGAGGTGCCTGTTGGCCACCGAAAAGGCTCACTGATTTATGCTGGTGGGAGGCAAAAAGGCCCGGCCATCAACCTTGCGGTTCAAAAATCACCTTCCCAGGGATACCTGACGGATCTGTGGAACCACGAAGCTTTTTCCAAAAATGAGCAAAAGGATTCTCTGGCCTCTCTGGCTAATCGGATCAGCGGAAAGTTTACCTTAACCATTTTATTGATTGCTTGTAGTGCTTTGCTTTATTGGAGCATGCATGACCTATCTATGGGTATCAAGGCTTTTACTGCTGTCCTGATCATTACCTGCCCCTGTGCTCTGGCCATGTCCACACCATTTACCTTGGGAAATATCATGCGGATATTTGGTAAAAGTGGCTTCTATCTGAAAAATTCACAGGTAATCGAAAAACTGGCTGAAGTAAATACCTTGGTGTTTGATAAAACAGGTACCCTCACCTCACCAGCCAATGCCAAAATAAGGTATGAAGGGGAAAAGCTTTCAGATGAAACGCAAAGTGTTTTGAAAGCTTTGGTCAGTTATTCAGTTCATCCTTTGAGCAACCGGATAAACCGCTGGTTGGGGCAGGTTGCTCCTGCTGATTTGGACGCACTGGAGGAAATCCCTGGTAAAGGGCTGAGGGCGGTTTATAAATCTCAAAAGATTGCTCTTGGGTCAGCTTCTTTTTTAGGTTTACGGCCTGATGATAAGATGAGCTCAAGGGGTAATAAAGTTTACTTTTTCGTAGAAGGAGTTCATTTGGGGACGTTTTTCATTGATAGCGGTTTCAGGACTGGAATGGGTAAGATGGTGCAGGAATTAAAAAATAATTTCTCTGTTCACCTGCTTTCAGGAGACCTGGATCATGAAAGGCAGTTTTTGGAGAAGGAGTTGGGTGATGAAATACGCATGCATTTCCAGCAAAGCCCTGCTGATAAACTGACCCATATCCAGGGTCTTCAGCATTCAGGTAAGCAGGTTTTGATGGTAGGGGATGGATTAAATGATGCCGGGGCACTCAGGGTCAGCCAGGTAGGTATTGCCGTCAGCGATAATATATCCCATTTCAGTCCGGCCAGTGATGCCATTCTGGATGGAGAAAGGCTTAGCCAATTGCCCCAATTTCTGGATTATGCGAAAGCTGGCAGAAAGGTGATCAAAGGTAGTTTTGCACTTAGTTTTACTTATAATGCAGTAGGAATTTTCTTTGCCGTTCAGGGTTTGGTAAGTCCTGTATTATGTGCTATTTTAATGCCTGCAAGTAGTATCTCAGTGGTTTTGTTTACCACTATGGCTACCAATTTCCTGGCTTACAGAAGAGGATTGAACCATAAAACCCCGGAAACATGGAAGTAATTTTTGTATTGATTGGCGTGAGTTTACTGTTGGCAGGCGGTTTTTTGTGGTTGTTTTTTAAGGCCATGAAAAGTGGCCAATTTGATGACCAGCATACCCCAGCTATCAGAATATTATTTGAGCAAAAAGTAAAAAATAAAACAAATAAAAAAACACCTAATAAATCGAAGTGATATGTCAGGAACAACACTTGAACAGTTTAGTTACGATAACAAGATCGTAAAATACTTTGGTGCAGCGACCATTATATGGGGTTTGGCCGGAATGCTCATAGGGGTACTTGCTGCTACCCAGTTATTCCTTCCCGAGGCCAATCTGGGAAATCCTTACACAACTTTTGGCAGGCTCAGGCCATTGCACACAAATGCTGTCATTTTTGCATTTGTTGGGAACGCCATTTTTGCCGGTGTTTATTATTCCATGCCCCGCCTATTGAAGGCTCCAATGTGGAACAAGACGTTGAGTTGGTTTCATTTTTGGGGCTGGCAGGCCATCATTCTTTCTGCGGTCATTACCCTTCCTTTGGGCCTGACCTCCTCCAAGGAATACGCTGAACTGGAATGGCCCATTGATATCGCCATTACCATTGTGTGGGTAGCTTTTGGTGCCAATATGATCGGTACCCTGATCAAGCGCAGGGAAAAGCACATGTATGTGGCCATTTGGTTTTATTTGGCCTCCTTTGTGACAGTAGCAGTACTTCACATTTTCAATTCCCTTGCTTTACCCGTGTCCCTGTTCAAAAGTTATTCCGCCTATGCAGGGGTTCAGGATGCTTTGGTGCAATGGTGGTATGGACACAATGCGGTGGCATTTTTCCTGACTACCCCTTTTCTGGGCCTGATGTATTATTACCTGCCCAAGGCGGCCAACAGGCCGGTATATTCCTATAAATTATCCATCATCCACTTCTGGTCCCTGATTTTTATCTATATCTGGGCAGGACCCCACCATTTGTTATACACAGCCCTGCCTGAATGGGCTCAGGTGTTGGGCGTTGCTTTTTCTATCATGCTGATTGCTCCATCCTGGGGAGGAATGGTAAATGGACTTCTGACCCTTAGAGGTGCCTGGGATAAGGTAAGGGTAGATCCGGTACTGAAATTTATGGTGGTGGCCGTTACGGCTTACGGCATGGCTACTTTCGAAGGCCCCTTACTTTCACTTAAAAATGTCAATGCTATTGCCCACTATACCGATTGGATAGTAGCCCATGTTCATATTGGGGGACTGGGTTGGAATGGCTTTTTGACATTTTCCATGCTGTATTGGTTGTGGCCGAAAATGTGGAAAACCAATCTGTATTCCGTAAAATTGGCCAATACCCATTTCTGGCTGGGTACCATGGGTATCTTGTTTTACGCATTGCCCATGTATGTGGCAGCCCTTACCCAAAGCTTGATGTGGAAAGAATTTGGGGATGCAGGCAGGTTGGCCTATCCTAATTTTCTGGAAACCGTCATCCAGATTGTCCCCATGTACATGCTGCGGGCTTTTGGAGGACTGCTTTATCTCTCCGGAGCCATTATCATGGTGTATAACCTGGTCAAAACCGCCGCATCCGGGGTTTTCCAGGAGGAAGAGGCAGATGAGGCACCAGCCCTGGCCAAACATGTATCTACCAAGGGTGAGTTTTGGCACAGAGCATGGGAAAGGAAACCTGTTTTCTTTACCATCCTGGCTACCGTGGCCATCCTGATCGGTGGGGTGGTAGAAATCATTCCTACCATTCTCATTAAATCCAATGTGCCTACGATTAGCAGTGTTACCCCCTATACACCACTGGAATTGCAGGGAAGGGATTTATACATCTCTAATGGTTGTGTGGGCTGCCATTCCCAAATGATACGGCCATTTCGTTCTGAAACGGAGCGTTACGGTGAATACTCCAAAGCAGGTGAATTTGTATACGATCGGCCTTTCTTATGGGGATCCAAACGTACCGGACCTGACTTACACCGGGTTGGAGATAAATACCCCGACAGCTGGCATTACCACCACATGGTAGATCCAAGGACCATGTCTCCCGGCTCCTTAATGCCTCCCTATCCCTGGATGACCACCAATATCATGGACCATAGCAATATAGGAGCAAAAATAAGGACCATGCAAAAATTAGGTGTTCCCTATCCCGAAGGATATGATGAAACTGCTATCAAGGACCTGCAGGCACAAGCCAGCGAAATCGTAGCAGGACTTCAGGAATCTGGGGTAGAAGTATTGCCTGATTCAGAAATTGTGGCCCTTATTGCTTACTTACAGCGCTTGGGTACGGATATTAACAAAAACACCGCAACTAACCCTTAATTCTTGACAGTTATGCAAAAAGAAATTTTAAGATCGATTGAAAATATTGAAATATATCCCATCATTTCCCTGCTTATATTTGTGATTTTCTTTGTTTGCATGTTTTGGTGGGTCATCCGAGTGGACAAGCAATACATAGACAAAATGAAAGAGATGCCTTTGAAAGATGAAACTCAAAAAGATGAATCCTATGAAAACTTATAAATTGATTGTAGCTACGCTGGTAGGCTTACTGTTGACTTTTCCGGGTTTGGCTCAGGAAGCAGAAGAAAGTTGGACCGCCCAAATGCAGCAATTGGATAGCAGCCAATTGACCTTGTTATTGATTATAGGTATCGTGTTGTTGTTGATTGTCATCATCATGGGGGTCATGCTATATCTGCTTTCCTTTTTAATGTCCGTCATCCGGCAGGATAATCCTGCGCTGGCGGCCCAACCTTCCTGGTGGGAAAATTTCAAAGAAAAATTTGTTACTGGCAAAATGAAACCTATAGAGCAGGAAGCTGATATTCAGTTGGACCACAGTTACGATGGAATTGTGGAGCTGGATAACTTTATGCCTCCCTGGCTGAAATATGTATTTTACCTGAGTATCGCATTTGCTGTTGTTTATTTTGTCAACTACTCCGTTTTGGGTATAGGAAAAACACAGATGGAGGAATACGAAGAAGAATTGGAAATAGCCGCCATGGAGGAAGAAGATAGAGGAGCTTCCATGCTGGCAGCAATAGATGAAAATTCGGTACAATTTGACGCTACCGAATCCAGTATTGAAGCCGGAGGTGAATTGTATGCCGGCAATTGTGCTGCCTGCCATGCCATGGATGGAGGGGGAGGCGTAGGTCCTAACCTGACAGATGAATATTGGATTCATGGTGGTGATATCAAGGACATTTTTTCCGTGGTGAAGTACGGCGTGGTGGAAAAAGGCATGATTCCCTGGCAAGACCAGCTGAGCCCCGAGCAGATGCAGCAGGTATCCAGTTATATACTTACCCTTCAGGGCACCACTCCTGCAAATCCCAAGGAACCGCAGGGAGAAAAATTTGAACCGGCGATTGAGGATCCCCTGGATGCTCTTGGAGGAGATGAACTGGGTGCTGAACCTGTAGAATAATCAGTCAACCGTTGGGTCAGCATTTCGAAACCTGATCCAACGGCTATCTTCAACGAAGAATAGAGGAAATAAAATGGCCAATAAAAACGAGAATCTTAATCCGGAGAAGTTCAGAGATGCCCTGGGTACTGTCAATAAAGAGGGCGGACGCAATTGGGTTTATCCGAAAAAGGTTTCCGGTAAATTTTACCAGTGGAGAACTTATTTTTCCTGGTTGTTGCTGGGTATTTTGTTTGCCGGGCCATTCATTCAGGTAAATGGCCAACCCTGGTTGTTATTCAATATATTTGAGCGCAAATTTATTATTTTTGGTGCCGTTTTCTGGCCTCAGGATACCTATCTGTTGATTTTTTTATTGCTGATTTTTGTGGTCTTCATTATTTTGTTTACCGTGGTTTTCGGTCGTGTATTTTGTGGCTGGGCCTGTCCGCAAACCCTGTTTATGGAAATGGTGTTCCGCAAAATCGAGTATTGGATAGAAGGAGACGCCAATCAACAGCGGAAACTCAATGCCATGCCCTGGAATGGAGAAAAGGTCAGGAAAAAAACCTTGAAAATGTCCATTTTCATTTTGATTTCCCTGCTCATTTCTCATACGGTGATGGCTTACCTTATCGGTATAGACCAGGTGAAGGAAATTGTCATGCAACCCCCTGCTGAAAACCTGGCTGGATTTCTAGGTTTGATAGCTTTTACCGGGATATTTCTCTTTGTCTTCTCCTGGTTTAGGGAGCAAGCCTGTATTGTGGTATGTCCTTACGGCCGCCTGCAGGGCGTCATGCTGGACAACCAATCCATCAATGTAAGCTATGATTATGTAAGGGGAGAACCCAGGGGCCCCATCAGAAAAAACAAGATGGAGGACCAGGCACTGGGAGATTGTATCGATTGCACCCTTTGTGTTCAGGTCTGTCCCACGGGTATAGACATTCGAAATGGGGTACAAATGGAGTGCGTCAACTGCACCGCTTGTATGGATGCCTGTGATGACGTGATGGAAAAAGTGGAACGCCCCAAAGGTTTGATCCGTTATGCATCTGAAAACAGCATACAAAAAGGAACTTCAAAATTAATTACAGGTAGAGTAAAGGCTTATTCGGCTATTTTACTCCTTTTAATCACTGGATTTGTGGGCTTATTAACTACCAGGACCGATCTGGGGGCCACAGTAACCCGTTTCCGGGGCATGACCTACCAGCAAAGGGAAGGAGATAGAATTAGCAATTTGTACGAACTAACACTGATCAACAAAACCTTTGAGCCACAGGAGGTGGATCTGGTTCCGGAAGACCCAACCATTACCCTGGAAAGGGTAGGAGATACCGATTGGAACCTGGCAGGGCAAACCAAATTTGAAGGACGTTTTTTCCTGGTCAAAGCCCAGGCAGACATGCAGGTGCCTCAGGAAAGTATTGTGCTGCTTTTGCAGCAAAATGGTCAGACCATTGATAAAATTGAAACCAATTTTATGGGACCCGTGAAATAATAAATGAACTTTAAATCTAGAAAAAATGAATTGGGGAAATGGAATAGTATTGGTCTTTGTTGTCTTTGTGGCTATCATGGCAACGATGGTGACCATATGCATGAAACAGGATGACCTGCATTTGGTGACTGAGAATTATTATGAAGAAGAAATCAAATATCAGGATCACATTGATAAGGTCAGTAATTCCCTTGAATCCACCAAAGAGGCCATGAGTTTTGATGCCCACAATAAAATGCTGAATTTAAATCTTCCAGTTGGTTCTAAGGGAGAATTACATTTGTTCAGGCCTTCGGATGCGAGGCTGGATAAAAAAATTGAAGTCAATATCCAGGATGCCAACGTCAACTCGGTAGATCTGAATACCTTATCTCCGGGTTATTGGAGGATAAAGTTAAGCTGGGCACGGGAAGGGGTTGATTTTTATGAGGAAAAGAAAATAGATATTTAAATGCTGTGGACCGCCTTTTTATGGGGATTTTTAGGGTCTTTTCATTGTATTGGCATGTGTGGCCCGATAGCCCTGGCACTGGCAGGGAAGGACAGGAACAAATACCTGTTAAACAAACTCCTTTACAATTCGGGTCGGACCCTTACCTATACCGTATTAGGCGGATTGGTAGGCATGCTAGGGTTTTCCCTCGCCATGGCAGGAATACAGCAGTGGCTCTCTATTCTGATGGGTGCTGTGATTATCAGCATGGCTTTTTTTTACAGGAAATCTGAGAAGTGGATAGCAGGATCCGGACTATCAACTGTTTTGATCCGGTTGAAATCCAAGTTAGGGCGTTCCATTAAAAGGGGAGGCCCCAAGGCCTTTTTTTTCTCAGGTCTGTTGAATGGGTTGCTGCCATGTGGCATGGTATATATGGCCCTGCTCGCATCACTGGCCATGCAGGGACCGGTTTCCGGTATGGTTTACATGTTGTTTTTTGGATTAGGTACCATTCCGGTCATGGTTCTTCTAATGCTTTCAAAAAATATTTTCCCGCTTGGATTCAGGCTGAAGATGAATCGGCTCCTGCCTTATTTTGCGATGTTTATTGGTGTTTTGTTTGTCATCAGAGGAATGGGTTGGGGTATACCTTTCTTAAGCCCCACCTTAGGTTTACCCACTACTCAGGCTACAGAAATGGTGGATGGAAACATTACCCACTGTGATTGATCATTGGTCATTACCACATGTTTAAATCATTTTCCGACGGGTTGCTATCTTTTTTGAACAGGTGATAAACCAGCACAAATTCGTGGGTTTGGCCAGGCAACAGGTAGCTCCGGGTTGAAGGAAATTCATAAATATAACCTAACCTGATTTTGTCAAATGAAACTCCAAATTGCAGGTTACTGGCATAATCAAAACGATGCCCCCACCAACCCATAGTTTATTCATTAACAAGGTTTTTACATTAAATTCAATATTGTCCGGTAAACCTTCCTGACTACGATAAAACCCATTGATAATCAGTGAAATTTGAGGAGACAAAGTTTCCCTGAATCCTCCCTGAATGAGGTAAACAATAGGTTTTCCATCCATAAAATCCTCCCCTCCAGAAATGCGCCCCTTATTAACATTTTGCATGGCATAGGAGAAATAGTATGATTGATGGGTTAAGGCCAATACCAGATTAAAATCGAAAATCTGCATGTCGGAGAATCCACCCAATTACTGCCCGATCAGTGGATCCCCGGCTTGCTCGCTGGTCAATGCATTGACATCCAATCGGATGGTTTGATAATTCAGACCGGCACCCAGCCTTAATTGGTGGCTGGCACTTACCTTTACCCTCCTGGCGTAGGCAGCCAGAAAGGTTGTTTTTTTGAATGCCCCATAGGTATCATGCAATAAATTAATGCTGTAAGCCCACTTGCCCATCAAAGCTGGGTCTTCTCCCGCCCTGGTCTCTGCAAAATCCATTTCAGCACTGATAAAATATGTCCTGGGTGCTCCTAACTGATCCGGGCAGGGATGAATCTCATCATGGTAATCATACCTGGGTGTGTCGCCTCCGTCATGCCCGATGTTATATAATTAAAAGTCTTGGAATCAAAGAAAAGAATTCCCCGAAAAATGATCAGAGAATTCCTTTCAAAATGATTAGCTTCTGGAAGGATAAATTCCCTCGATACAGATGATAAAGTTTATTCCTGAATAAGGAGGCATCTGATCAAATGCCTGACCCTGGCCGGCAGTTCCAATCGCCTGGGCATTCATTTGGGTGTTGGCAGAATTGTCATAAGCATTTACAGGTACCATTGGACTTGAACGATCCAATTGCACCTGACTTAAGGCAGGGAAATTATTCTGCGGGGTATTGCTGTTTCCTTCTCCTGAATTGGCGGAAAGAGAATGGTTGTGTGGAGGCATATTGGCTACAGTAAGCGTGGTGCTTTCTTTACCTCCCTTTTCTCCCAACTGCCGGTTGGAAAGCCCGGGACCCTGAGTAGGTCCGATGGGTACCCTTCCTCTCAGGTCAGGTAAAGCAAAATTGGTTCTGCCATCTCCTCCATAAGTTGTCCCTAAAATCGAAAATAATGCCTGGTACTGGCTGATGGCTAAAAGTTGTCCGTTGCAGAATGCATAACCTCTGGGTGCGAAGTTGCCGGCAAACATTTTAATTGTGCCCATTAATTCTTCCATAATAATTATTCTAAAGGTTTTAGTTAAAAGAAAGCTAAATATAAATTAAAAAAATTAACATTTAGAATAGGTTAAAATGCTAAATTTCAACCTGTTACATTTGGCTATACAAAATGGTTTTTTGAATCATAAAAAATGTTTTTTATCAAAAAATAAAGTCTAAACTTTTTTTAAAAGCTTTAGTGGTAGAATAAAATTTTGGGATTATTTTAAATTGGCATAGGTTGATCTATCAATTTCACATAGGTTTAAAAAAGCCCGGTTTTTGGTACCTATTAAGAAATATTGACCCTTGTATTTTTGGGTTTACCGAATTTTAAACGCTATTAATGTCTTTCGAATGAAAGGCCCGCCTTGGTTAACCAAAATAAATGGGAAATCATATTTGCTAACAAAAGTAGTCATCCCAACTTTGAGCCCATTCAGGTCCATGACAACCAATGCCAGACCAGGTGGAAGCCTGCAACCGCCCAGAATGAAGAAAAGGACCCGAAACAAGGGTGTTGGAGGGAGAGTTTATTTAGCAGTCCAACCCCCGTCTACGGTAAGCATAGATCCAGTCATGTAGCTGGCGGCTTCACTGGCAAGGAATATGGCGGCTCCCTGAATTTCTTTTAATTCTCCCCATCTGCCAAATGCCGTTGCTCCAATGATGAATTTTTTAGTGGCAGGGTCATCTGCCACCGGAATATTCATTTCTGTCAAAAAAGGTCCGGGACAAATGCCATTCACATTGATATTGAAAGGAGCCAGTTCTATGCCTAAGGCTCTGGTCATTTGTACCACGGCACCTTTACTTGAAGTATAGGGTGTCCTGTCCGCCAATCCCACCAGTCCAAGTGTACTGGCCAGGTTGATAATCTTACCTGAGCCCGCAGTCTTCATATGGGGGGCGACCGATTTGATGCAAAGCCAGGTTCCGGTCACGTTTACAGCCATTACCTGGTTAAAATCGTCCAAACTAAGTTCTGCTATGCTTCCCCGGATATTGATCCCGGCACTATTGATCAATATATCAATTTGTCCGAATGCTTTCATGGCAAAATCAGCCATGGCTGCAGCCTGCTCCGGATCGGTAATGTCTGCAGCAAATGAGAGGACCTCAACACCAAATGCCTCCTTGATGGCTTCAGCACTAACCTGCCCATCCTTTTCCTTCCGGTTTACGATAAGCAAATCTGCCCCTGCAGAAGCGAGCCCGGCTGCCATGGCCAGGCCAAGGCCTTTCGAGCCACCGGTAACAATGGCTTTTTTGCCACTTAAGTCAAATAGTTTGATTCCCGGGAGATTATCTTTCATGTTTCAGCTAAGTTTTATTTAAAAGTAAGTGGATTGGCCCAATCAGCAAGAATAGTAAACAGGCCGAAGGCAGGATACCAGAATCAATTATTGATGAGCTGGTTTGACATCTGATACTTTACCTGTTTAATAATTTTACAGGCCTAATCTATTATATCAGGTGTGAAAGTTAAGCATTTTATCGTCAAATGATAAGCTATGCCGTTAAAATCCGGCACCTTTGGAAAAGGGAATCAAGTCGTAAAAAATATCGACTTTCCGTAAATGTTGTCGATAAAAAACTATTTTTGCCAGTCTAATGGTATCTTGGCAATATTTATTTTCAGTCATATCTTATGGATCAATTTAAAGCGTTTAAATCAAAATTCGGTTGGCTAACGACCGTTTTATTCATTTTTAACCTGCAGGCCCATTCCCAGACCGTTTTCAGTTTTGACAATTTTGATGGATTTGAAAATCCAGGTAAAACCTGGAATATTGTGGGGGAAGCCCGGGCAGATATCCATGAAACGGGACAATTGAGGATTTCCAAAGGAAGTGGTATCCTGGCCAATGTGCCTACGCAAAAAAATAAAGGAGAAGACCTGTATACCAAAGCTTCCTATGGAGACATGGACCTGGAGTTGGATTTTTTGATGGCTAAAGGAGCCAATTCAGGTATTTACCTGCAGGGCATGTACGAAATCCAACTTTTGGACAGCTGGGGCAAGGCAACACCCGGTTCGGGTGATAATGGAGGAATTTACGAACGCTGGGATGATTCCAGACCAGCAGGTCAGCAGGGATATCAGGGTTATGCTCCCAGGCAAAATGCGAGTAAAGCACCCGGGCTTTGGCAAAACCTAAAGGTGTCCTTTCAGGCCCCGAAGTTTGATGTCAACAACAATAAAGTTGAAAATGCTAAGATTATTTCGGTAGTGCTCAATGGGGTTACCATCCATGAAGAGGTGGAGCTTTTTGGTCCGACCCGAGGAGCAATGGCTACAGAGGAAATGGCCAGAGGGCCTGTCAGGATTCAGGGAGATCATGGAGCAGTAGCGTTCAGGAATTTAAAAATTACCAGCTACGACAATCCAAAGCCTGTACTCAGGGATATTAATTTTGACGTGTACAAGGGAAGATTTGAAAAGGTACCGGATTTTTCTCAATTGACAGCAGATAGGAGTGGACAAATAGATAGGCTGACAGCAAATATCAGGGGAGCTGATGAACAGTTTTTGATCAGGTATAAGGGGAATCTGGAAGTGGAAATTGATGGAAAATTCAGGTTTAACCTTTCCGTTCCAGGAGGCGCAGGCAGCCTGGCCGTGGGTGATGAGCAGGTGATTGCAGCTTCCATGGGCAATCTTTCAGGAGAACTCCAACTGACAGCAGGTAAATATCCTGTAGAAATCTTATATGCTAAAGTTCAGGATTGGATCCAACCTGGCATAGCCTTGGAAGTTTCCGGCCCGGGTATCCGTCCTTTTCAGCTTTCTGACGGTGCTTTCAGCAGTTCAACCGGACCCGATCCCATTCTGGTCGATCCAAATGAAAGGCCTGTATTGAGAAGTTTTATGGATATCCCTGATGGTCCCAGGATTACCCATTCGGTTTCTGTCGGATCTCCGGAAAAAGTCCATTATACCTACGATATGGATTGGGGGAATTTGGTACAGGTTTGGAGGGGAGACTTTTTGAACGCAACTCCCATGTGGAATAGCCGGGGTGATGGGTCTTCCAGGCCTTTGGGATCGGTTACTTATTTTGGTAATCCTGCCTTATCCCTGGCTCACCTTCAGACCATCGAACAACCCTGGCCAACTGACACCCTGGGAAGTAATTATAAAGTCAGGGGATACAAAACCCTTTCCAACGACCATCACCTCCAATTTACGTTTGAAAGCTATGGGGCGAATGTATCCGATGAACTGGAAATCCAGGCCGATGGGCAGGGTATAAAAAGGGTGCTGACCATTGAGAGCGCCAAAGCCAACACCTTTGTACGGCTGGCACAAGATGGTCAGATAAAAGATTTGGGAGAAGGGTTATTTGTAATCGGGGATCAATCCTATTACATCCAGTTGCGGGGAACAAACCAGGCCAAGCCTGAAATCAGGTCCATTGGTGGGAGAATGGAATTATTGGTACCTGCCCGGGAAAACCTGGAATATCTTTTATTGTTTTAATACCTAGATATAGAGATCAAATGAAATTCAATAGCAATCAAATACCTGTTTTATTCCTCCTACTGATGGGGATCATGGTTTTGCAACCTGCCAATGCCCAGGAGTCACCGATGGAAGAGGATTATTTCAAAATTCTGAGGGTCAAGGCACCAGAAGGTACTTTACTGGAAGTGGGTGGGCTGACGGTCATGCCCAACGGAAACCTTGGGGTAGCCACCAGAAGAGGTGAGGTGTATGTGGTGGAAAACCCTACCGGACCCAGACCCTATTTTAGAAAATTCGCCTCCGGGCTACACGAAATCCTTGGTTTGGTTTACAGAGATGGTGCATTTTATTGTTCCCAAAGGGGAGAGTTGACCAAATTGGAAGACCTCAACCAGGATGGAGTGGCTGACCATTACGAAACGATTTACAACTGGCCTGTTTCCGGGCACTACCATGAGTACAGCTATGGTCCGGTCGTGGATGAGGAAGGGAATTTTTATGTTTCCGGAAACGTCGCTTTTGGCAATGAGGAATGGTGGAGAGGAGAAAGCCGGGTACCCTACAGGGGTTGGATCATGAAAATCAGTCCGCAGGGAAAGATGGAACCCTGGGCAACGGGCATGCGCTCCCCTGCAGGACTTGGGTTCATAGATGGCAGGCTTTTATATACGGAAAACCAAGGGGACTACATGGCATCAGGAGGATTATGGCACATTAAAAAAGGTTCTTTTGCGGGCCATCCTGCCGGATTGCGGTGGACGGGCTTGGAGGACTCACCCCTGGACCTCAGTACAGAGGCATTTGATGCGGTAGTGGATCCCAGAAAGGTAAAGAATGAGGAAGGCAGGTACATCAAACCAGAAAATGTGACCAATGAAAACTACCTGACCCTTTACCAGGCCAAGGAAAAACTGCCTGAAATAACCTTACCAGCTGTTTGGTTTCCTTATGGTATTCACGGAATTTCTACTTCCGAACCTATTAAAATTCCAGAGGGATATTTCGGCCCTTTTGCCGGGCAGTTGCTGGTAGGTGATCAGGGGCAAAGCAAAATTATGCGGGTAATGATAGAAGAAGTAAACGGGGTACTTCAGGGAGCAGCCATTGATTTCAAAAGTAATTTCCGTTCTGGTGTGCTGCGCATGGCCTGGGGTCATGACGGCACCCTTTTTGTAGGTGAAACCAACCGGGGTTGGGGTTCTGCCGGTGATTCCAATGAAGGGTTGGAGCGCCTGGTATGGAACGGGGAGCTTCCTTTTGAAATGAGGAATATCAAAGCCATGCCGGATGGTTTTGAGATAGAATTTACCCAACCCGTGGACAAGAAATCGGCTGAAGACCTTGCCTCTTATAGCGTGCAAACCTTTATCTACAAGTATCATCCTGTCTATGGGAGTCCCCCAGTGGCCAATAAAATGGCTAAAGTTCAGGGGGTACAGGTTTCGGAAGATTTGATGCGTGTAAGGATTAAAATTGATGGCCTGACCCAATACCATATACATCACCTGCAATTGGATGGGATCAGAGAAAGAGATAATTTTTATTCCCTGGTGCATCCTTCTGCCTATTACACCCTGAATGAAATTCCTGAAGGCAAGATGCTGGCAGACAAAGACATGAGTACCTATCATTCTTCTGGTCAAAAGGATAGTACCGAACCAGCTAGTGTTAGCCCGCAGGCAGTATCTTCGGATGAGAATGAAGAAGCGCAACCGGAAAGCACAGAGAATATTGACGAGGCCCTGGTGAGTGCACTGCTTTCCAAGCACACTTGCATTGCCTGCCACAACAAGGATTCCAAACAAGTTGGTCCAGCCTACAGAGAGGTGGCCAAAAGGAATTACAAAGCAGAGGAGATTGTAGCTTTGATCCATACCCCAAAGCCTGAAAATTGGCCGGAATATGCTACTCCCATGCCTCCCATGCCTCACGTGCCGGAAACAGATGCATTAAAAATAGCCCAATGGATCAATTCACTCAAATGATAAAAAAACAGCCTGCCTGGGGGCTGTATTTTTATTCCTGTATTTTTTTAATTTTTCTTTTTACAAAATAATAAATTATTATTATTTTAATATGTATAATAAATATTTAAGTTTTGAATATGTTGTTTTTGAATAAACTGTTTTTTTAAAGCTTTTTATTGAGCTAAGTATTTGAGTTAGAGATTATTTTATTTTTGATTAAATTAAATTCAATAATTATTTTTTCTTATGAAAAAAAATTGTAGAATTGCTCAAACATTTAAAATAAGATCTAAGTTTACATTTAACTTGAAATTTTAAATGTTACTCCTATTAATAAACCTAATCTAAACCAATATGAAAAATCCTTCTACTCACCTTTTTTTGGACTGCCCTGGTTTTCTACCTGAACACAAAATTTCAGTCCTGCTGGAATATAGATCCTATTAAAAATTTATTGAAAATTCTGAATCTGCCTTAATGCTTTCTGATGCTATAAATGGTTATGGTTCGGTCGCTATTAAAATAATCATTTTGTTATTATTCAATACCAATACTTAAAAATTTAATTAATAATTCAATTTTATACTTTAAACTCAATAATTTGCTTATGTCAAAAATCTACAAGTTATGCAGTATGGCACTGTTGGTTCTTATGGTAAATTCGGCTGCCGTCTTTGCCCAGATAGAAGTGACAGGTACTGTTTCGGATGATTTAGGAGAGCCGCTGCCGGGTGCTGCGGTTTTGGTAAAAGGTACCGCTAATGGTACAGTGACAGATTTAGATGGTGAATACACCATCACCGTACCCAATCAGGAAGCCACCTTGGTCTTTTCCTTTCTGGGTTTCACCAATTTGGAAGAAGTGGTGGGTAACAGAACTTCCATTGATGTTCAATTGGAACAGGGAGTCAGTGGTTTGGATGAAGTAGTCGTGACAGGTTATGGCTCTCAATCCAGAAGAGAGATTACCGGTGCGGTTACTTCTGTAGATTCAGAAGAATTGTTATCTATTCCGGCCACCACCTTTGCCCAGCAATTGCAGGGTAGAGCAGCCGGAGTCACGATCGTCAATGACGCCACTCCGGGAGGAGGGGCTACTGTAAGGATCAGGGGCTTTGGTACCATTAACAACAATGATCCTTTGTATGTCATTGATGGTGTGCCTACCCAAAATCAGGGTAATTTGAATCCAAATGATATCGAGTCCATTCAAATTTTGAAAGATGCTTCTGCAGCCTCCATTTACGGTTCCAGAGCAGCCAATGGGGTAATTATCATTACGACCAAAAGAGGTAAAGTAGGCGAGCCTACGATTGCTTTTGATGTTTTTTATGGTACCCAAAAAGCTGACAGGGGCCCTGACCCACTGAATGCAACAGAATTGGGTGAGTACCTGTACCTGGCCAATGTTTATGCCGGTAGAACGCCTAGCCATGGTCAGTATTCATGGGGACCTAACGGTGAAGTAACTATTCCGGATTATGTATTTCCAAGCCGTGGTATGGAAGGTGACCCTGAGGTAGACCCCAGTTTATACGCCTTGGAGCCCGGAAATATTTATCCCATTACCAGGGCATCCGATACCGACTGGTGGGCAGAAACCACAAGATCAGCCCCTATCCAAAGTTACCAGGTCACTGCCAATGGAGGTACTGAAAATGGAAGGTATGCCCTTTCTTTAAACTATTTTAGCCAGGACGGTATTGTCAGGGATATAGGTTATGACCGGTATTCCGTAAGGGCAAATACTGAATTCAAGGCTTTAAAGAATCGTTTGACCATTGGTGAAAACTTATCCGTTACCGTAGGAAATCGAAAAGGAGGTTTTGGAAACGGTTCTGCAGGTAACAATGCAGAGCAGAATGCCGTATTCAGTTCTTCCCTACAGCATCCATTGCTCCCTGTTTATGATATCATGGGAAATTATGCGGGAAGTAGAGGAGCCAATTTGGGTAATAACTTCAACCCGGTTGCGGTTTTGGGTAGGGCCAGAGATAACAGGAACCTTTCCCTGAGAGCATTTGGTAATGTTTACGCCCAAATAGATTTGACGGATAATATTAATGTCAGGTCCAGCTTTGGTGTAGATGCCAATAACCGACGTTCCCTGTACATCGGAAGGCCTCAGCCGGAATATGTAGAAGGTAACTTTGTAAACAGCTCAACCTCAGAAAATGAGTATTCTTACCAGTGGGTTTGGACCAATACCATAAGCTATACCAAAACCTTTAATGAAGTTCATGCTTTTGATGCTTATCTGGGTATAGAGTCTATCAAGGAATTTGGAGAAGTTTTTGGTGCAGCAAGACAGCGATTTGCCTTCGAAACAGTTCCAATCATTTCTTACCTGGATTTAGGTGATCCCAATACTGCTACAAACTTTGGTGGGATTGTCAATGATTACAGGTTGTACTCTCAATTTGGTCAGCTAAACTATTCCTATGATGGCAAATACCTGGTGCAGTTTATTTTGAGGAATGACGGCTCATCCAGGTTCCTGGCGGCTTCCAGAAATGCTACCTTCCCTGCTTTTAGTTTAGGTTGGAGGTTGTCTGATGAAGCAGCCGTTGCGGAAGCACTTCCATTCGTTTCTGACATGAAATTAAGGTATGGTTGGGGAAAAACAGGTAACCAACTGATTGGAGATTATAATGCCTACACCACTTACAGGTCTAATATCTTCAATGCCGGCTACCCTCTTGACGGATCTACTTCCACTCCTGCTTTGGGATTTGATGCACAGAGATTCGGTAATCCAAATGCAAGATGGGAAGCAACTACATCCAACAATCTTGGATTGGATGTTGAATTTGTTGACGGAAAATACTTCTTCGAACTGGATCTTTGGAACAGGGTAACCACGGACATGTTGTTTCAGACGCCCATCAATTATGGACATGGTGATGCCACTGCTCCTTTCTTCAATATCGGACAAATGACCAATAAAGGTATTGATTTGAACTTGGGTATGAATGATACTGCTCTGGGTGGTGATTTGAGGTATGGCATTTCTGCCAATTATTCCATGTACAGAAATAACGTAGACAACCTGGCCGAAAATGATGATAATGTTCTTTTTGGAGCATCTACCAGGGTGCCTTCTGTGACCATTACGCAGTCCGGCTTCCCCATATCATCTTTCTTTGGGTACAATAACCTGGGCATTTTTCAAACAGAAGAGGAAGTAAATGCACATCCTGAATACGGCAACTACAATGCCGTAGGTAAGTTTAAAGTAGAAGACGTCAATGGTGATGGTGTGATTACAGATAGTGACAGAACGGTGATTGGCAATCCTCATCCTGATTTCGTTTATGGTATAAACCTTAATTTGGGGTACAGGAATTGGGACCTGACTTTGTTCGGAAACGGATCTGTAGGAAATGATATCTTTAACTACATCAATTACTGGACAGACTTCAATACTTTCCAGGGTAATAAGTCTAAGGCAGCATTATATGATGCATGGCAGCCTGATAATCCCGGAGGAACTCTTCCCATCATGGATGCCAATGATCAGGTCAGTAGCCGTCCTTCGAGCTATTTTGTGGAAGATGGCTCTTATTTCAGAATGAGAAATGCTCAGCTTACCTATAACTTGCCGGAAACTACCTTAAGCAATCTGGGTATGAGCAGGGCTTCCATTTATTTCCAGGGACAGAATCTCTTTACTTTGACCAAATACACTGGTACCAACCCTGAGATCCAAACCGGAAGTAACAATACCATTGGTTTTGATGGTGGTTACATGCCTGTTTCCCGGAATCTGATCCTGGGAGTAAACGTGACGTTTTAATCAACCACAACTTAAAGAAGCAATCATATGAAAAGAATATATTTTAAAATAGCAACTGCTGCTTTGGTAATGGGAGCGATTACGACTTCCTGCCAGGAAGAATTTCTGGAGACGGTTCCACAAGGGCAGTTTAGTACGGTTGGCCTTGAAAACGCACAAGGTGTAGAAGGACTTTTACTCGGAGCCTATGCCATGATAGATGGATATGGCCTGGACGGACAAGCCGGCTGGAATGGAACCATAGATAACTGGGTGTATGGAGGTGTGGTATCTGATGATGCCTATAAAGGAACGGATGCCGGTGATCAACCTGAGCAATCATTTTTGGAAACCTTCGATTTTCAGCCCACTAACCTTCACCTAAGGAATAAATGGAGAGCGGTTTATAAAGGAGTGGCCCGGGCAAACGACGTTTTGAATACATTAAAAGAAGCGGAGGATGTTGAGGATGAAAGAAGGCAGGAAATCATTGCAGAAGCCAGGTTTTTAAGGGGGTTTTTCCACATGGAGGCCAGAAAAATGTGGCGTTCTGTTCCCTATATTGGTGATGAAACCTTTGTATTGTCGGATTTAGAGAGTAGTAAAGTGCCCAATGACAGAGAAATCTGGCCGGATATCGAAGCAGATTTTGAGGCAGCCATGAATGAACTACCAGAAGTTCAGTCTGAGGTAGGCAGGCCAACCAAATGGGCAGCTCAGGCATTTCTTGCCAAAGCAAAAATGTTCCAGGGTTGGGACCAATCCACAGGCGAAGCTAATACAGCGGTATTGCAGGAGGCAAAAGTTCTTTTGGATGACATTGTAGAAAATGGGCCATTTGTTTTAACGCCTACTTTTGAGGAAAACTTCCTTGTAGGAAGAAGGAACAATGAAGAATCTATATTTGAAATTCAGTTTTCCATTTCCAGTGCTACTACGGCGGCAGCCAATGAGGGCACTACCCTGAACTACCCTTACACGGATCCTTGGGGATGTTGTGGATTTTACCAGCCTTCTCAGAATCTGGTAAATGCCTACAAAACGTCGGCTGATGGTTTACCGCTTTTGGATACCTTCAATGATGAAGATGTAACCAATGATCAGGGATTATCCTATAGTGATCCTTTTGATCCATATGAGGGGCCATTGGATCCACGGTTGGACCATACTGTAGGTCGCAGGGATATTCTTTATAAAGGGTATAAAATTCATGGAAGTGATTTTATAAGGGATCAAAATTATGCAGGCCCCTATTCACCGAAAAAACATGTGGCAGAGCCTGAGTTTTTCGGTGTTGGAGCCAATCCCAGACTTTCTGCCAATAACTACCGCATCATGAGGTTGAGTATGGTCATGCTTTGGCTGGCTGAAGCGGAAGTAGAATTGGGTAATCTGGAAAGAGCCCGCGAGCTGGTTAATTTGATCCGTGAAAGGGCGGCAAATCCTGCAGGCTTTGTTCCAGATGCCATTCAGGGTTCAGAAAGAAATGATTTTACCATTGTAGAAGGAGAGCCAGCTGCCAATTATGTTATTTCTACTTATGATGCCCCCTGGACAGATGAAGATGTTGCCAGAAAGGCCGTAAGAATGGAAACAAGGTTGGAATTTGCCATGGAAGGTCACAGATTCTTTGATCTGCAACGTTGGGGAATTGCAGCGGAAACCATGAATGAATATTTGGCAGAAGAAGCTACGAAAAGAACTTATTTAGGCAATGCCTCCTTTGATAAAGGTGTTCATGAGTATTTCCCTGTTCCTTTGGAAGCCATTGAAAGGTCCTTTAGGGATGGTTCTCCTACCCTTACACAGGATCCCGCTTTTGATTGATTTTCTATTAAAATGAATAAATGAGAAAAGGTGAGGTTAATTCCTCACCTTTTTTTTATGCCCCGGATTGTAGGTCATTAGGGCCATTTGTTATAATTTAGATTCATGGGGAATTGTAAAACAAACCTTAAAGCGCTATTGATTTTTCTGCTTGTCTGCGCCTTTTTTTCTTGTCAGGAAAAGGAAACAAAACTCTTTCGCCTGCTTTCTTCTCAGCAAACGGGGATAGCTTTTAATAACTACATTCTGGAAACCGACTCTTTCAACATCATGACGGAAGAATTTATCTATAATGGTGCCGGTGTGGGGGTAGGAGATTTTAACCAGGATGGCTTGCCTGATTTATTTTTTTCTGGAAATGAAGTGGCCAACAAACTCTACTTGAATCAGGGAGAAATGGTATTTGAGGATGTATCCGACGTTTCAGGGATTGCGGCCGCAGATAGCTGGTGTACCGGTGTGGCAGTGGTGGATATCAATGGTGATGGCTGGTTGGATATATATGTGGCCACAGCTATGAAAAAAGACTCCCTGGACAGGGCCAACCTGCTTTTTGTCCATCAGGGATTAGATGAGCATGGTATCCCTGTTTTCGAGGAGATGGCAGCAGCCTACGGGATCAATGACATGGGGTATAGCATGTCGGCCACTTTTTTTGACTTTGACAGGGATGGATTATTGGACCTCTATGTGCTAAACAACCTTTTGGTTACCTCCCTGCCTGGCGTGTTCAGGGAGAAAATCACCGACGGCACTGCCGGAAACAATGACAAGTTATATCGCAATAATGGGGATGGCACTTTTTCAGATGTAAGTCAGGAAGCCGGAATAAAGATAGAGGGATATGGTTTGGGGCTTGCCACTGCAGATTTCAACGCTGATGGCTGGCCGGATATCTATGTAAGCAATGATTACCTATCGAATGATATTTTGTACCTGAACAATGGCGATGGTACCTTTTCTAACCGCATTGAGGACTATATCCGGCATCAAAGCCACTTCTCTATGGGAGTGGATATGGCGGATATCAATAACGATGGATTACCGGATCTGCTGACTCTGGACATGCTGGCCGAAAGCAATTTCCGGATGAAGACCACCATCAGCCAAAATTCCTATCAAAAATACATCAATAATGAACGGTGGGGCTTTGAGTACCAATATGTCCGCAACATGCTTCATCTCAATAATGGAAATGGCTTCCCCTTCAGTGAGATTGGGTTTCTTGCAGGTATCTATCAGACTGATTGGAGTTGGTCTCCTCTACTGGTAGACATGGACAATGATGGATTCAGAGACCTGCTGGTGACCAATGGGTATCCCAGGGATGTAACCGACAAGGATTTTACCAATTTCAGAGCCGATATGGGTAGTGTGGCCAGCACAAAGGTGCTTTTGGATTCTATTCCCATTGTTAAAATCCCCAATTATGCCTTTAGAAATAAAGGAAATCTTAATTTCGAAGATTCCAGCCGGGACTGGGGCTTGGATCTGCCATCTTTTTCCAATGGAGCAGCCTTTGTAGATCTGGACATGGACGGAGACTTGGATTATGTCGTCAGTAATATCAATCAGGAAGCCTTTATTTTTGAAAACACTTTGAACAATACCCGTGAAAACGAAAGCCCCCATTTTTTGCGATTGAAATTAAAGGGGCTCCCCAATAATCCTCAAGGTTTGGGAGCCAAAATAAAAGTCACCCTCGTCAATGGACAAACCCTCTTTCACGAACATTACACAGGCCGGGGGTACATGTCTTCAGTGGAAGATATCGTACATTTTGGGCTGGGCAGGGACAATGCTATTCAAGGCCTGGAAATCCTCTGGCCTGATGGACGCTGGCAGGAAATGGAAAATATTCCTGTTAATCAGGTGCTTTCGTTAGATATTCTGGATGCAAAAACCATCTCTGAAGAAGATATCCGTACTTTTTTAACCGGTCCTGCTTCATCCCCTCTATTGAAAGAATCGAGACAGAAGGTTGGTTTGGATATCATGCACCAGGAACGGGACGTAGTAGATTATAATGTACAAAGGACACTACCGCACAAGCTTTCCCAATATGGACCGGGCATGGCAGTAGGGGATATTAATGGAGACGGATTAGAGGATCTGGTTGTAGCTGGGGCTGCAGGATATGCCAGGCAGCTGTTGTTTCAAAAAGAGGACGGGACATTTCGATCCCAACCTTTTGCCTTGTCAGAGGAAAGCCAGATGGAAGATATGGGGCTGTTGCTATTTGACTGGGACAAGGATGGGGACCTGGATTTGTATGCAGTGAGCGGAAGCAGTGAATATGCCCTTGGGAATGAAGTTTACCAGGACAGGCTGTATGAAAATGACGGTGCAGGAAATTTCAGCCTAATGCCAGATGTACTTCCTGAAATCCGGGAAGTGGGCACCGTGGTGAGGGCCGCAGACTTTGATGGAGATGGGTATTTGGATCTTTTTGTGGGAGGAAGGTCAGGGCAAGGCCAGTATCCCCTGCCGGGGAAAAGTTTTTTATTGAAGAATGACGGTGAGCAGTGGACTGATGTAACGGAGGCCGTCGCTCCGGGGTTAAAGGAGATTGGAATGGTAACAGATGCCCTGTGGACGGATGTGGACAATGACGGGAAGGTGGACCTGATGGTGGTAGGGGAATTTATGGCAATCACCATTTTTAAGAATGTGGATGGTAAATTGAAATTATCGGAAAATACCGGTCTGGGAAAGCAGGTGGGCTGGTGGAACAGTGTAGCTGCTGCTGATTTTGATCAAGATGGGGATATGGATTACCTGGTAGGAAATTTGGGGCAAAACAATTTTTATCAGGTAAGTGAAGGTAGACACCTAACCCTTTACGCCGGAGATTTTGATCAGAACCATAGCATTGACCCCATTCTATTTGCCTACTTTAAGGATGAAGATGGAAACTTCAGGCAGTTTCCTGTCCATTTTTGGATGGATTTATACAGTCAAAGCACCCTGTTCAGAAAACGTTTCCCCAATTTTAAGGCCTATGGCAGGGCTGGTCTCAAGGAGGTATTGACTCCGGATGAACGCAGTACTTCGGAAAAGCTGCAGGCCAACCAAATGTCCAGTAGCTATTTGGAAAACCTGGGCAATGGAAAATTTAAACTGAAACCATTACCGGTATTGGCGCAAATCGCTCCTGTATATGGCATGACTACTACCGATCTGGATGAAGATGGGCATACCGATGTCCTGATGACGGGCAATGACTACGGAAATGAAGTTTTTTCAGGCAGATTGGATGCATTTGTGGGGCTTTGGCTGAAGGGGGATGGACGAGGTAATTTCGAGGCTATCCTGCCTGCAGAAAGTGGTTTTTATGTCGGTGGCGATGGCAAATCATTGGTTCAGTTAAAGGGGGCAGGAGATCAAATGTTATTTATTGCCGGACAGAACAGGGACAGTTTACGTGTATTTGAACATCAGGATAAATCAAGGGGTAGTAAATCCTTCTTTTATCCCCATCCGGATGACTTCATCGTACTGATCCATACCCATAAAGGGGAGACCATCAGGCGTGAACTGTACCATGGTTCAGGGTTCCTCTCCCAGGCTACCAGGTCGTTTCCTTTACCCCATGATGTTGAGGAAATTGAAGTGATGAATTATTCTGGAGAATGGCGAAAAGAGAAGGTTCCATTTGGTGACTGAGGCTGGGAGTTCTGAATTTTATCCCCAATTAAAGGGGCTTTAGCCTATACTTAAGTTTTTTCCACTTCGTTTATTCTGGGTATACAGAATCTTTTGAACCAGTATGAATGAAGTTTCATACCAATTTAAAAGGTATATTTGGACTTTTAATTAACCATACAGCTGAATGCCAAAATTACTCAGGATAACTACCGTTCCCCTTTCCCTAAAATTATTACTTAAGCACCAGATGCATTACATGTCAGAGGCAGGATATGAGGTACTGATGGTCAGTTCGGAGGGGAAAGAATGGCATGATGTTTTGAAAAGTGAAAAAAATGTCGGCAGAGAGATTATACCGTTTACCCGTAGAATCACTCCATTAAAGGACCTGTACTGCCTATGGCTGTTGTATCAATTATTTAAAAAGGAAAAACCGGATATTGTGCACAGTCATACTCCCAAGGCTGGATTATTATCCATGCTTGCGGCATGGATGGCCAGGGTTCCAGTGCGTATCCATACATTGGCCGGATTGCCATATGTATCAAAAACAAAAGGCAAGCAAAAGCTACTTGTGGCTATGGAAAAGCTGACCTTTCGTTTTGCCCATGAAGTTTGGGCCAATGCAAAATCCCTCAAAAAGTTCATTATTGAGGAGAAATTGGTAAATCCAGATAAGGTCAAAGTAATTGGCAATGGCTCTTCCAACGGCGTGGATTTGGATCTTTTTAATCGTGAAAACCTCCAGGAAAATCATTTGGTCGCTGCGACCATGAGGCTTACTCCGGGGGAGGATGAATTTTTGATTCTGGCGGTTGGAAGAATGGTGAAAGATAAGGGAATAGCCAACCTGGTCGAAGCCTTCATTCAATCAAAAATTGTTAACCGATCCAAATTGGTGTTATTGGGGGATTTTGAGCAGGATCTTAATCCATTGGAAAAGAAAACGATCAATCAAATCGGTGATCATCCGAGAATAGTACATGTTCCGTGGACGGATCATGTGGCCTATTACCTGGCTTTATGTGATGTCCTTGTACACGCTTCCCACAGGGAGGGATTCCCCAATGTTTTACTCGAAGCGGGCGCCATGTGTTGTCCTGTAATTTGTTCAGATATAGCGGGTAACAAAGAATTGGCCGTTCATAAAAAAACCGCATTGGTATTTCCTGTTGGTCAGGTGCCGGCTTTAAAGGAAGCCATGGAGTTTGCTTTTGTAAAAAGAACTGAAATGCAAGGTTATGCTGAAAGAATGTTTGAGCGGGTTAGACAAGATTTTGACCGGAAAAAGGTTCATAATGAAATTTTGAAGGCATATAAGCGCTTGTTGGATAAAGAATAATGTCGATTAAATTAATTACAAGCTTTAATTTCCTAAACGTTCATATTTAATTAATTTTGAGCGCATTTAAACTGAATTTTTGTATGATGAGGGTGATCGTCATGATGGTGTTTTTTATATGGATGACTTCTTGTATCAGTAATAAGAGGATCAACTACCTTCAGAATATTAAGGGCAATGACCCCATCGCATTGGATGAATTTATTCCTTATGCAGAGGTGGATTATGAATACGTATTACAACCCTTCGACATCGTAGATATTGATTTTGCCTCTCCCAATGGAGAATTATTACGTGCATTTGAATACCAGGGAGCTACGGCAGCCAGAGGAGGCAGGGGCGGCGGTGGCGGAGGAGGAGGGGCCATGGATATTTTTTATTTTTCCGGTTATTCTTTGGATAAGGACGGCTTTGTGAGAATACCCGTATTGGGATTGATTAAATTGTCTGGTTTGACAGAGGAAGTAGCCAGAGAAAAAGTACAGGAAGCGATCAATGTTTATTTTAAGGAAGATGTAGACGTACGTTTAAGGATAGGAGGTATACGGTTTACCACCTTAGGTGAATTTCAAAGTGTAGGGCCAAAAGTCATCCTTAAAAACAGAGCTACCATTTTTGATGCCATTTCTATGGCAGGTGAATCCAATATTTTGGCAAGGAAAAATGAGTTGTTCCTGATCCGGCAATACGATGGAGGAATGAAAATTCACCAAATAAATTTGAATGACAGGCAGCTATTGGCTTCTCCCTATTTTTTCATTCAACCAAATGATGTTTTATATTTGCAACCCATGCAAATCCGGCAAATCGGCTCAGGAGAGAACCTATCTTCCAGTCTTCAATTGGGTATATCCATTATTACGGCGATGATGTTTATTTATGGAATTACTTCAGGAATTTTTTGACAATGGAAAATTTGGATTTATCTCAATTTGAGGAACAGGAAAAACCGATTGATATCAAGTATTATATCATCAAATACTTCAGGTATTGGCCGCTGTATTTGTTTTGTATTGTACTGGGATTGGTAGCCGTATTTCTCTTTCACCGGTATACAGTCGAAAGGTATGAAGTGAAAGGTAGCATGATGATCAAAAGTAATGCCTCTCCTGAGGTAAGGATCCTGGACCGTTCCAATATTTTTTCCGGAACAGAAAATCTGACGAATGATATTTTACTTTTTTCTTCAAAAAACCTTGCGGCAGAGGCATTAAGCAAGCTTCACTTTGATGTCAGTTATTTTGCATCTACCAATATCAAGGAAATTGAGCTCTATAATAATAGTCCGATTAGGGTGGAGGTGGATTGGAATTATCCCCAACTGACCAACAGGAAAATAAGAATCAATATTCTTTCGGATTCCACCTTTCAGCTATTGCCTGGAGAAAACATGTTTTTGGATCAATTTTTTATGAGTTATCCTTATGCAGAAGAAGAGGAGGAATTTTTCAGGAAACCCTATTCCTTCGGTAAGGAAGTCAATGAGGGTAGGGCCAGGTTTACCGTTCATTTGGAGCATATTTCAAGGCAATACGATGAATATGAATTTCTACTTCATCCTCCTCAGGCTTTGATAGATCAATATGCCGGAGCGGTTCAGGTAAGGCCCCTGGTCAATTACGGGTCGGTACTGGAGGTAAGCATGAATACCAAAATAGTGGATAAGGGAAGCGACTATGTCAACGCTTTGATGGATGCTTTTCTGGAGTATGACTTAAAGGAAAAAAACCGGATATCAGAGAATGCGCTTAAATTTATTGAGGAGCAACTCTACATTGTGGAGGACTCCCTGAATTCGGTGGAGAGACGCATGCAGTATTTTAAAGTTGAAAATAAAATGCTGGATGTAGATGCTGAATTTGGAGGGGTGCTGAACAGCATACAGCAGCTGGAAGAAAGCATTCAATCTATTGATTTTGAATTGGCTTATTACAATACCCTGAGAACTTATCTGGTCAACAAGACCGGTACCTATGAGGAAATCGTGTCTCCATCTGTCATCGGTATTGCGGATGGTCTTTTGGGTGAATTGATTAGAAACCTGGTAGAATTGTCTCTGGAAAGGAGGAAACTACTGGCCGTTGTCAAAGAAACGCACCCGGATGTAGCGGCTCTCGATCAGCAGATCGGGCGTATGAAAGAAAATATATTCGAAAACATAGAAAATTTAATTACCAACACAAACAATAAGAAAAGAGAGTATCAAAAAAAACTGGCTGGATTTGACCGGCAATTTGCCCAATTGCCACAGGCAGAATCCAGTTATTCCAATATTTTCAGGGAATTTAAGCTGAGGGAAAACCTGTACACCTATCTATTGGAAAAACGGGCTGAGGCGGGAATAGCGAAAGCTTCCAATATTCCGGATAATAGTATAGTAGATTATGCCAAAAGGGGTGTACTGATTTTTCCTAAGAAAACACAAAATTATTCCTATGCCATAGGGCTTGGTTTTTTTCTTCCACTGGGTTTTTTGCTGATTTTTCATTACTTGAACAACCGCATCATGGATCAGATTCAATTGAAAAATATGATCAAAATACCCCTTTTGGGTACGATTGGTTATAGCGATAAGGAAACTAATTTATTAGTGGCCCAGCATCCCAGATCCCTTTCATCTGAATCTTTCAGGTCGCTGAGATCAGCTCTTTTTTACATTGCCAGTGAAAAAAAATGTAAAAAGATCCTCGTTACATCGAGTATATCTGGGGAAGGGAAAACCTATATCAGCCTTAACCTGGCTTCAGCCATGGCATTGAGTGGTAAGCGGACTTGTATAATCGGACTTGATCTCCGGAAACCCAAACTTTCCAATTACCTGGAGATTTCAAATAAAAAAGGCCTGTCAACCTTTCTCGTGGATAAGGATAAAGCGGAAGATATTATCATTGCCACAAAATATGAAAACCTTTCAGTAGTGCCTTCCGGACCAGTACCCCCAAACCCGGCAGAATTGTTGCTGAAAAATAAAATGGTAAATTTCTTGGAGAAGTTGGAAGAGGAATTTGACATCATAGTCATGGACTGCCCACCTGTAGGATTGGTTTCCGAGACCATGGATTTGCTACGTTTTTCAGACGTCAACCTGTATATTGTCAGGCATGATTTCACCCATAAAAATCACCTCCTGATGATCAATGACCTGTATGCCAATGATCAGATCAGAAATTTTTATGCTATTTTTAATGGTCTGAAGAGCGGCGGCGATACCTATGATTTTGGAGGATACAATTATGGCTATGGCTACAATTATTCCTATATGAAGAAAAACAGGTATGGGGAAGGATATTATGAAGTAGAGCAACGGCAAAGAAGGGGTTGGTTGAATAAATTTTTGAATCGATTTAAAGCCTGATTTACTTTGTGATTTGTTAAAGCTTTAAGACTTTTGTAAAGTCCGGATATTTTAATTTTGAATCTATGAAAAAATCTATTTTGATCACCGGTGGAGCAGGATTTATTGGCTCGCATGTAGTCCGGCTTTTTGTTAACAAGTTTCCCGATTACCGGATCATTAACCTGGATTGTCTTACCTACGCCGGAAACCTGGAAAACCTGAAGGATTTAGAAGACAAGGACAACTATGTGTTCTCCAAGGTAGACATCAATGAAGAAAAATTATTGGAAAAGGTTTTCAACGATTATCAGATTACTGATGTGATCCATTTAGCTGCTGAATCCCATGTAGACCGTTCCATATCCAATCCACTTGCCTTTGTCAAAACAAATGTGATGGGAACAGTAAACCTGTTGAATACAGCAAGGAATTTCTGGAAAGACCTTCATAATCACCTTTTTTACCATGTTTCCACTGATGAGGTGTATGGTTCACTGGATAACGGAGGGTACTTTACCGAAACCACCCCCTATGATCCGCAGTCTCCTTATTCTGCTTCAAAGGCATCTTCAGATCATTTCGTAAGGGCCTATGCCAACACTTATGGTATGAAAACTGTCATTTCAAATTGTTCAAATAATTATGGTCCCAACCAGTTTCCGGAAAAACTCATTCCACTTTGTATCCATAACATTAAGGAAAGAAAACCTTTGCCGGTCTATGGGAAAGGTGAAAATGTAAGAGACTGGCTGTATGTGGAGGACCATGCCAGGGCCATTGATGAGGTATTTCACAAGGGATTACCTGGCCAAACCTACAATATTGGAGGGTTTAATGAATGGAAAAACATTGCGATTGTCGAATTGCTGTGCCAGATCATGGATAAAAAATTGGGTCGTTCAGAAGGAGAGTCTTCCAAATTAATCACCTTCGTGAAGGATAGAGCGGGCCATGACCTGAGGTATGCCATTGATGCACAAAAGATCAATAAAGAATTGGGTTGGGAGCCAAGTCTTACTTTTGAGGTGGGCATTGAAAAAACCGTGGATTGGTATTTGGAAAATGAATCTTGGCTCAAGGGGGTGACATCTGGCGATTACCTGCACTATTATGAAGCACATTACAGTTAATCGATTTTAATATGAAACAATACCATCAGCTGTTACAACATATCCTGAACAATGGCATTCAAAAAGGAGACAGGACAGGTACTGGCACAAGAAGCGTATTTGGTTATCAAATGCGCTTTGATTTGGCGGAGGGTTTTCCTTTGGTAACCACAAAGAAATGCCATACACGATCCATTTTTCATGAATTACTCTGGTTTCTCAAAGGAGACACCAATATCGCTTACCTGAAAGAAAATAAGGTGTCTATATGGGATGAGTGGGCCAATGAAGCAGGGGATCTTGGCCCGGTTTATGGCTATCAGTGGAGACATTGGCCCGATGGAAAGGGCGGAGAAATCGATCAGATCAAAAACCTGATTAATCAAATCAAAACCAATCCCAATTCCCGTCGTCTGATTGTGAGTGCCTGGAATGTAGCAGATGTGGATCAAATGGCCCTGCCCCCTTGCCATTTGCTTTTCCAGTTTTATGTTGCCAATGGAAGACTCTCCTGCCAGCTTTACCAAAGAAGTGCTGATGTGTTTTTAGGGGTTCCCTTTAATATTGCCTCTTATGCCCTGTTTTTAATGATGGTAGCTCAGGTCTGTGAACTCGAGCCTGGCGAATTCATCCATACCTTTGGAGACGCTCATCTCTACAACAATCACCTGGAACAGGCCCGGTTACAGTTGAGCAGGGAATGCAGACCTTTGCCTCGATTGGAACTTAATCCTGAAGTAAAGGACATATTCTCCTTTACCTATGAAGACATCAAATTGTCAAATTATGATCCTCATCCCCATATTAAAGCAGAAGTTTCCGTTTAATTGCCAGAGCTTGGTTAGGCAAATTTAAAAATGGATTCTATATCGCTGATGGGCTGACAGTCAAATTGTCTGTTTTCCATTTTTTCAATGTAGCTGACACCGGCAATATTGCTGACAAAGACCTGATCTGCATCCAACAGGTCCCTGGGTGAATGAGATCCGATTTGACAATTTATTCCCTGCTCTTTTAATAGCTGCAGGATTTGTTTCCTGGCCACACCTGATACACAATGATTTTCAAGGGATGGTGTATAGAAAACTCCTTTTTTAACCCAGAATAAATTGGAACTTCCGGCCTCTGATAGGTGGCCGTTTTCATCCAGTAGGATCACCTCGTCCATTCCCTTTTCCTTCCTTTCCAGGTTGGCCATTACATAAGGTAGGGCATTCAGTGTTTTACAATTGGCCCATGGGGAGGCATGAACCTTGATCGAAGTGCAAAAATAAGCTTCTTTTTTTATTCTGGGTACAGGCTGAAAAGGCGTAACTGTCAGCCATTTAGCATGTCCATTTGTTTCAGGCGTATATTTACCCAGGCCCTCTCTGAATATATTCCAGCGAACCCTGTATGGTATTGGTTTTAAAGGCAGGTTGTTGAGTAGCTGCTCCACCAGCTGTATATCGGGATCCCGTAATGGTTGCATTTTCAGTTGACGCATACCCATCGATACCCTTTGCTGATGGTCTTTCCAAAATCGGATTTCTTCATCTGCATACACCATGGTTTCAAAAATACCATCGCCAAATAGAAATGCCCTATTGACAGGAATGGTTGCTGCTTGTTCATACATACCTTTCGGATTTAAAAAAAAGTGTATCATAATCGTACATTAAGTTGTCCGTAATTGAACGTTTAATTCGTGATAATTGCTTCTTGAAGTTAAAATTACTTAAAAAATCAGGTTAACAGGCGATTATTCCCTGGTAAGGTGTGATATTTAATGCGATTAATTCTTTAGCACCAAATTTGATTTGTTAATAAAAGATTTACTAACTTTATAATTCTATTTTAAGATTTTATCCTTGTATCTTATTAAATCGTCCTATTCATGAAATATGTTTTGGCTTTATTTTTTTGCTGTTGGTATATCTCTTTCAGCACTTTTGGTCAATCAACAACGGGAAGGCTTACCCTTGAACAAAGTGTTGCCATCGCCCTGGAAAACAACCTGGATCTTAAAAGGGCAGAATTAAATCTATTAAATGCTGAAGCCAATCTAATGGAGTCGCAGGGGCAGCAACTTCCTTCTTTTTCGATGGGAGCTTCTTCAGGGTTTCGATGGGGAAGGTCCATCAACCCGGTAACCAATGATTTCGAAACAAGGAGGATAGGTAATGTCAATGTATCCGGTAGTTCCAGTTTACCACTATTTGCAGGAGGACAGATAAGTAACAGCATCAAACAGGCAAAAATTAATACGTCTACCAGCCGCCTGAATGTTGAAACCAGCCGGAACGATATCTCTTTAAACACCATCAACTTATTTATCAATGTGGCTTTTTCACAAGAGCAGTTGAATATTGCCACTTCCCAACTAGAAACCAGTAAGGATCAACTGAAAAGAACGACAAGCCTGGTTCAGGCAGGATCCTTGCCAATGGGGGATCAGCTGGATCTGCAAGCTCAAATGGCCACTAATGAATTGGAGGTAATCAATGCGGAAAATAACCTTAGGATAGCCCGATTAAATCTTTCTCAATCGCTTCAATTGCCTTTTACCGATGAGTTTGGTATCGTTGTACCAGAGCTTGAGGTGGAAGGGTTGGAAATTGATAACAGAGGTGTTGAACACATCTATTCTGTAGCATCCCAAAATCTTCCGCAGATTGAAGCAGCAGCACTGGGGGTGGAGGCGGCTGAATTGGGAGTGCGCATATCCAAAGGCGCCTATGCACCTAGTCTGAATTTGAGTGCCAATGTGTTTTCAAACTATGTAGATCAAACCAATTTTGGATCTACTGATCCATTGTTGAGTCAATTTGAAAATAACCTTTCTCAGTCAGCCAACCTGCAATTAAACATACCGGTATTTACAAATTTCAGGAACCGGGCCGGTGTCCAAAGAGCCAGGGTTCAGAAGCGCTTGAGCGAAATTCAGGAGATTGAAACCAAAAACCTTTTGCGTCAGGATATAGAAACGGCATATACATCGGCTTATGCTGCAAAGCAATCCTACCGAAGCTCGCTATTGCGAGTAGAATCCTTACAGGAGGCCTTTCGTATGGCCCAACAACGCTTCGAGGTGGGCGCCATTAATGCAGTGGATTTTCAGGTTGCCCAAAACAATCTTTTTAATGCACAGGCAGATTTGGTCACCGCCAAATACGAATATGTATTCCGTGTAAAGGTTCTGGATTTTTACTTAGGAAATCCCCTCTCACTTTAATTTTAAGAAATAATGGCAAAGAAAAAGTCAAATAAATTAATATTTATTTTATTGGCAGTAGTAGCTGTTTTAGTAGTTTTCACCATTATCGCCAGGAATGCCGGATGGGTGGGAGGCGAAAAGCCGATAGCAGTGGAAATCGGAAGCGTATCCAAAAAGGATATCATTGAAAAGGTCAGTGCTTCCGGGGTGGTCCAGCCGGAAAGAGAGGTAAAAATGAGTCCTGATGTAGCTGGTGAAATCATTGAGCTTAATGTAGAAGAGGGGGATTCTGTTAAGATTGGGGATCTTTTGGTAAAAATCCGGCCCGATAATTTTATTTCAGCCCTGGACAGGTCCCAGGCAAACCTCAATCAACAGATGGCCAATTTGGCGCAATCCAGGGCCACCCTGAAGCGTTCTGAAGCCCAATTTAACCGGGCAGAATTGGCCTATAACAGAAACCTGAAGCTGTATGAAGATAGCGTTATATCAGATGCTGATTTTGAGCAGGCCAAAGCTGATTTTTTGACAGCAGAAAATGATCTGGAGGCTGCAAGGCAGACCGTACTAGCGGCCGAGTACATTGTGAAAAGTGCGCAGGCTTCGGTGGAGGAAGCTTCCGAGAACTTGCGTTTGACCAATGTTTACTCTCCCACAGATGGTACGGTCTCCAGCCTTTTGGTAGAAAAGGGTGAGCGGGTAGTAGGTACGGCGCAAATGGCGGGAACGGAAATGCTTAGAATAGCTGATTTGTCACGCATGGAAGTCAGGGTAAATGTAAATGAAAATGATATTGTCCGTATCAGCATGCAGGACACTACCTTAATCGATGTGGATTCCTATGCATTCAGTGGCAAAAAGTTTACGGGAATCGTTACGGCTATAGCCAATTCTGCCAATGAGAAAGCAAGTGCCGATGCTGTTACCGAGTTTGAAGTTAGGATAAGAATTTTAAACGACTCCTATAAAGATTTGGTCACCCAAGAAAATCCTTTTCCATTCAGGCCCGGAATGACCGCAAGTGTGGAAATCATCACAGAAAGCAAAGGAGATGTGCTCTCTATTCCCCTGTCTGCAGTGACCACCCGTGCAGACCAGACCTTTTCATCCGGGCAACAAGAAGGAAACTTGAAAGAGCTGGTGTTTTTGAAGGATGGGGAAGTGGCCAGGATTCAGGAAGTGAAAACCGGTATTTCTGACTTCGAGAACATCGAAATTTTGGAGGGGCTACAAGAAGGTCAGGAAGTGATAACAGGACCCTATTTTGTGGTAAGTACCCAGCTTGAAAACGATAAACCGGTGGAGTCGTCTGAAGCAGCCGGATCGGAGTAAAAAGATTGGTTTCCAGTGCCTTGCCAACCTTTGAACCAGGGGAGAGGCCTAAAAGGTTTGTAGGATGGGTCAATGCACCAAAAAATAATATCATAACATGTGGTGTTTTGAACCACTGATCTAGCTGAAGGATCCCAGTTGATTAGCCGTAGGTGTAGACATGACCTGACATAAGGATAGTAGCGGGAAAATGGGTAATTACAAATAAAAATATGTATTATTGCTCCCAGCTGCCAAATTTTTTCTTATTTTAGCAGGTGTACCAGTATTTCCTGCATGTTTTCTATCGTTGGTTTATTTCGCATTAAATGGTTTGCTTTTTTCGCACCGCTAATTTGTGCGTTTTTATATTTGGCTTGCAGCCCAAATGTACCTGAGGCTGTTCGTCTGGAAGAGAAAAATATTCCGGAGCAAATCTCTTACAACCTGCATGTGAAACCCATTTTGTCTGACCGTTGCTTTTCCTGTCACGGTCCGGATCCCAATACACGCGAGGCGGGTTTACGGTTGGATACGGAAGAGGGAGCGTACCAGACCCTACAGGACCGGTGGATGGAAAAAGCCATTTCTCCGGGTAACCCCGGAAATAGCGAAGTTTTTCGCCGCATTTTAGCAGAGGACCCCTTTCTTAAAATGCCCCCTCCTGAATCCAATCTGCCCTTGTCGGATCAGGAAAAAGCGATTCTGATTCGCTGGATTGAACAGGGAGCCGAATACCAGGATCACTGGGCCTACCTTCCACCCGAAAAAGTACCACTTCCGGTTCCAAAAAATCTAGCTGGGTTCAGTAATGAACTGGATGCCTTTATTCTCGACAGATTGGAAAGGGAAGGATTGTCACCTTCACCCCAGGCAAGGGCAACCACCTTGGTTCGAAGGCTGGCTTTTGACCTTACCGGACTGCCGCCTGACTGGGAGATGGTAGATCGATTCGTCAAAGATCCTTCGCCGGACACCTATGAAGAGATTGTCGATGAATTATTGGCTTCAGATGCCTATGCCGAACGGATGGCCCTGGACTGGCTGGATGTGGCCCGTTATGCAGATTCCCACGGATTGCATGCTGATGGTATCCGGATGATGTGGCCCTGGAGGGATTGGGTGATAGCCGCTTTTCGATCCAATATGCCGTACGATCAGTTCATCCAATGGCAAATCGCAGGAGACTTGATGCCGGGACAGACAAAAGAACAGGTGTTGGCAACAGCTTTTAACCGGAACCATCAAATGACTGCTGAAGGGGGAATCATTGATGAGGAGTACCGGTTGGAGTATGTTTTCGACCGATCTGAGACTACTGCCAAGGCTTTTTTGGGCCTGACCATGGAATGTGCAAAATGCCACGACCATAAATTCGATCCGCTTTCTCAAAAGGATTATTTTAGTTTGGCGGCTTTTTATAACAATATAGACGAAGTAGGAATGACTGGTGATGATAAAAACGCCGGTCCGATGATGCTCTTTACCGACGAAAAAACAGACAGGGAAATTGAAAAGATCAAACAAAAAATCTTGAATTTGGAATCCAGGCAGAAAGCTGTACTGGAAAGTCAAATACCTGAAACTACAAGGAATGTTCCGTCCAAAACCCTTGAAAAAGGATTGGTTGCCCGATTTCCCCTTGCTGCCCATGAGAATGAATTGACAAGTTCTCTGGACAAGCATTTGGAAGCCAGGGTGTCCGGAAATCCCGAGCCAGTTTCCGGACCATCCCCCGAAAAGGGTGGCTTGCGGTTCAAGGCCGATTATGACATCATTGAAATTCCAGAAACCGGGCTTTTCGAAATGGACCGGGGCTTTTCGTACAGCATACGGATCAATCCGGAAACCATTGAGCCTTATCGGTTTATTCTGGGAAATATTGGTAATAAAAACACCTATTGGAGAGGGTATGAATTGTACCTGGATAGTTTAAATCAAATAAACGTCCAATTAATCCATGCGCTTCCGCACAATGCCCTTCATGTTAGTAGTGGTCTGAAGCTGCCATCTAAAAAATGGACCCATGTTGCATTCACCTATGATGGTTCAGGAAAGGGCAGCGGACTAAGGATTTTTATTAACGGGAAGGAATCAGATACGAAGCTCGAAAAGGACAATTTGTACAAAAGCATTCTTCCCGTAAATACAAGTTACACCGTGGTGAAAAAAGCGCTGCGACTTGCCAGAAGTTATCGGGTCTTCAGTGGGGATGACGGTATTTATACCGGTAGCCTTTCGGATTTAAGAATTTATGACCGGGCACTGAGTGAGTGGGAAGTGGCCTGGATTTTTTCTAAAGACGTTGGGAAAGCGATGTCCGGTAAGCCTGCTGCTCTTGTTCACAGTAACTCTTGGGACAATGCCGAACTGCAAGGAATAAGGGATTCCCTTTCTTATTGGCGGGCCAATAAGTTGAAATTGATGGAAGGAATAGAGGAGGTGATGGTCATGCAGGAAAGTGCGTTGCCAAGGAAGACTTTTTTGTTGGAACGGGGAGCTTATGATACACCGGGAGAGGAGGTGCAGCCGGCAGTGCCCGAAGTGATTTCAGGATTCTCTCCTGAATGGCCAAATAACCGTTTGGGTCTTGCCAAATGGCTTGCCAGCCCGGAAAACCCTCTGGTGGCCAGAGTTACGGTAAACCGATATTGGTACCGCATATTCGGCAGGGGCATCGTAGCCACCGTGGATGATTTTGGCAGCCAGGGGCAAATGCCCAGTCATCCGGAATTGCTGGATTGGTTGGCAGTGGACTTTATGGAGAATGGTTGGGATGTAAAGTACCTGATAAAGAAAATGGTCATGTCTGCAACTTACCGGCAGTCCTCAGATCCTACCAGGCGCTTGTTGGAAAAGGATCCGGATAATGTGCTATTGGCAAGGGCTCCCCGAAGCCGGCTGCAGGGTGAGTTTATCCGGGACAATTACCTGAAATCCAGTGGTTTATTGATTCACCAGGTAGGAGGCCCAAGCGTAAAACCTTATCAGCCTCCGGGTCTTTGGGAAGAAAAAGGTGAATTTTCTTATTTCCTATACAATTATGAACAGGACACTGGTGAAGATTTATACCGAAGGAGTATGTATACCTTTATTCGGCGCACAGCCCCACCGCCGGCAATGACTACTTTCGATGTTCCTAACCGGGAGGAGTGCCAGGTGTCCCGGCAGGAAACCAATACCCCTCTGCAACCGCTGGTACTAATGAACGATCCGCAGGTAGTTGAGGCAGCCCGGGTACTCGCAGAGAAGATGCTTCAATCCGATGAATTGGAGCAGCAGTTGGTGGTAGGTGTAAGAAATTCGTTGGGAAGAGATCCTGAGAAGGAGGAATTAGAGGTGTTGAGCAGTATGTATGTATCCGAACTGGAGCGTTTTGAAAATGATTTGGCGGCAGCCCGGGATTTGCTGGCTGTGGGGGAGTATCCGGTAGATAGCCGAATTCCAGCTGAAAAAACTGCGGCCATGACCATGGTTGCAAGCCTGTTGTTCAACCACTACGAATTTTATACCAAAAAGTAAAAAAATAAGCATGGATCACTTATGCCAACATACCAATAGCTATTCACGAAGGGAATTTTTGAGTAAAACGGGTTTTGGTTTGGGCGGCCTGGCCCTTTCTTCCCTGATTGGCCCTTTGGATCTGAAAGCGAACAGTATGGAAAAAATGAATGACCCGCTGGGCACCCACTTTTCTCCCAAAGTCAAACGGGTTATATATTTGTTTCAAAGTGGTGGTCCTTCACAGTTGGAGTTGTTCGATTATAAGCCAGAACTGATAAAAAGGAACGGGGAGCAATTGCCGGATAGCGTACGACAGGGACAGCGACTCACAGGAATGACTGCGGGGCAGAAATCCATACCGATGGTAGGATCTGTATATGATTTTAAACAACATGGGGCCTCTGGTGCCTGGGTAAGCGAGCTTTTGCCGCACATTGCCGGGATCACAGATGAGATTTGTATGATTAAATCCATGTTTACAGAGGCAATCAACCACGATCCGGCGATCACCTTTTTTCAGACTGGCTCCCAACAACCTGGCAGGCCTTCAATTGGTTCCTGGGTGAGTTACGGGCTGGGTTCAGAAAATGAGAACCTTCCGGCATTTTGTGTTCTGCTCTCACAGGGTAAGCAGGGAGCGCAACCGGTTTACAGTCGCCTATGGGGTAACGGTTTTTTACCCAGCTTGCATCAGGGAGTCCAGTTTCGTTCTGGAAAAGATCCGGTCTTGTACCTGAATGATCCTCCGGGTGTTTCCGGCAGGGACCGCAGAAATTACCTGGACCATTTGAAAAAATTGTATGATTTGGAATTTGCGCAATCCCAGGACGCAGAAATCAACGCCAAAATTGCCCAATACGAGATGGCTTATCGCATGCAGACTTCTGTGCCCGAAACCATGAATATTTCCGATGAGCCGAAGCACATTACAGATATGTATGGACCGGAGGTTCACCAGCCAGGAAGTTATGCTGCCAATTGTCTTCTGGCAAGAAAACTGGCCGAAAAGGACGTAAAATTTATTCAACTATATCATAAGGGCTGGGATCAACATGGTAACCTGCCTAAGGACATTCAAACCATGTCACAAAGTATGGACATGCCAACAGCGGCCCTGATTCGTGACCTGAAACAACGGGGAATGCTTGAGGATACCCTGGTGATTTGGGGAGGAGAGTTTGGCAGGACCAGTTACTCGCAGGGCAGGCTTACCCCAGAGAATTATGGTCGGGACCATCATCCCAATTGCTTCACCATGTGGATGGCAGGAGCCGGGGTGAAAAAGGGTATTTCCTATGGCGAAACGGATGACCTGGGATACAATGTGGTCCGTGACCCTGTTCATGTCCATGACTTTCAGGCTACCCTTCTACACCTGCTTGGGGTGGATCACGAGAAACTGACTTTTAAACATCAGGGCAGGCGGTACCGCCTAACGGACGTACATGGTAAATTGGTAAATGGAATTCTCTCTTAAGGAAAGTTCTGGCTTGATTACACAGCAATTCAGGAATGAATCAGGAGTTCTCTTTCCATTATCGTTTAGAAGGAAAGGTGTGGAAAGCCACTGCCAATGTTATGTTTTTGACCCGACCAGCGCCCGTTCGATATCCAGTATGATATCGTCCACATGTTCCAGCCCTACAGATAGTCTCACCAGGCCATTGAGGATTCCTACCCTTTCCCTTTCCTCCTCTGTCAATTTGCTATGGGTAGTGGATGCAGGGTGGGTAATGATGCTTCGGCTGTCACCCAGGTTGGCAGTGACCGTGATCATTTGCAATTGATCGATAAACTTTTTGGCTCTGACCAGGCCACCTTTTAAGGTAAGGGTAATGATGCCTCCTCCATGACGCATTTGTTTTTTTGCGAGCTGGTATTGGGGATGGGAGGGAAGAAAGGGGTATTTGACCATTTCCACTTCTTCATTCCCTTCAAAATATTGAGCTATTTTCAAGGCACTTTCGCAATGTCGGTCCATGCGGACGGCCAATGTTTCCATACTTTTGGCCAAGACCCAGGCATTGAAGGGAGAAAGCGAGGGACCGGTATGCCGCATAAAAAATTGTACCTCATCAATCAACTCCTTTTTACCCAGAATAAGACCTCCGAGCACCCTTCCCTGTCCATCGATAAACTTGGTAGCACTGTGCGTAACGATATGTGCTCCCCATTTAGCAGGTTGCTGCAGGTAGGGGGTAGCAAAACAATTGTCTACCACCAGGATCAGGTTATGGGCATTGGCGAAATTAGCGATGTATTCCAGGTCAATAATCTCCAATCCCGGGTTGGATGGGGTTTCGATAAATACCATTTTGGTATTGGGCTGGAGTAGCTTTTCCCATTCACCTATGGCTGATATGTCACCATATGTATGTGAAATCCCCCATTTTGGAAAAACCCTGGTCAACAATTGATGGGTAGAACCAAATAGGGACCTGGCAGCCAGAATATGATCTCCTTGCTGCAATAAGGCGGCCATGCTTCCAAACATCGCCGCCATCCCAGAAGCCGTACAAACGCCATTTTCGGTTCCTTCTGCAGCGCATACCTTTTCGATCAGATCGCTGGTGTTGGGATTGGCATACCTGGAATAGATATTACCGGGAATCTCATCGGCAAACATTTGCCTGGCCTGCTCTGCCGAGTCAAATACAAAACTGGAACTCAGGTAAATGGGAGCCGAATGTTCCCTTTGATTAGATGAGGAAGCATTGATACGAACGGCCTGGGTTTCAAAATTTTTATGATCGGGCATGAATATTTTTTTCTGTATGACAAGATGTAGCTATCCTCTTTCCGTCAATTTTAATGATCAGACGGTAGGTGCTGCTGTTTGGATGAATTAGGGTAAAAGAAATATGGAATGCTGAATGTTGCGTCATAAAGGCTAATTTATCGGTCCCTGTGGGGCAGGTATTGGCACCTTTCCTACATCCGGAAGGTTGCCAGAGGTTCATGGAGCCTGTTCTCTCACCTCTTCTTTATAAATCAGTCACCTGAATTTTATGCAAATAAACAGACTGCCGGCCTTTTATCCAAATCCAAAACTGCTTTTGACTAGTTAAAATGAAAAATCATACTGAATCCTGAAACGCCAACCGCTGGCCTCCCGGTTGACGGATTTTTCTTCAAATTCAAAATGGGTAATGTCAGCGGTTAACTTATTCTGGTGTCCATTAAAAAAACAATTGAAAGCCAATGATATTTCTTCCTCACTGTTCATTTGAAGTTGTTGATTTGGTTGGTATATGGCATACCTGGATGCCAATTCCAAGAGCGGAGCTTCTTTTTCTATGGATTGGGGATTCAATAATAAACCACCCTGGACAAACCACCCATTTAATTTCGTCAACTGCTTCAGTTGGTTGTCCTTTATACTTTTCTGGTGGAATTCACTGTGCCAGCTAAAGTTTTTGTATTTCAGGGTACTTTCAAGGAGAAATTGATCTATGTTATACCGTCCCGGGACATTTCCTTCAAAACCTACCAATTGACCGCCTCCCTGAGAAGAGTATCTGGTATATTGGCTGGTATTGGTCGTTCCTGCCCAGGCCAGAGAAGCCGCCGGTTTTTCAAAACGGTTCAGGGCGGATCCACTCATTGATACACCATCTCCCAGGATATTCCATTGCAGCCTTCCTGAATACATCAATTTTTGGTCATCATTATTTCTGGCACCGATTCCGGTTCCCGTTAAAACCATCAGGTGATAATTGAAATCAGCCAGGCCTCCTCCGTCCAATCTGCCATAAATGCTGGCTCCCTGCTGCCTGTCCAGTGTAAAGGGTCTGTTGATAATGGACCTTTCCATCATTTGCTGGTTCCCACTAGATATTACCCTTTCCCTGGAATATTCAGATTTCCATTGCCCGATTTTAAAATTCAGCCAAGGCCATTTTTCAACCATCACCCGGAAGTCCAGTAGCCTGGAGACCCCTAGTTCATATTCAAAATAGTATTTAAGCCAGGGTTGGTGGGCGTGGCCTCCGACCTTTAGTCTGGCTCTGTTGATTTTAAAGAGGTTCTGTTTTTGTTCAAAAAAGTCATCATAGGTGATGGGATCCTGGTCACTTGGTGTTGCAAAACGAAATTGCAGCCTTCCGCCAAAGTTTAACTGGTATTTACCATCAGCGGAAGAGAATTGAAAGCCCCTGGAGCCATAGCTATATTTTGATTGGGGAACAGGATCATTGGTTCCCTGAAATGCATGGGTCATACCAGGAACCAGCATGGCAATATATGCCATCAAAAATTTTAAAGACATGCCCGGCGGAATTTATTTGTTGTCATAGATACCCATTGGGCTTGAAGGGGCTTATCGAGGAATAAAGTGCAAATACCGGAAGCTCTTAGATTAAGCATATATTAATTTAATATTACCTAATTGTTAATTTCCCTACAAAGTTAATGATACAAACTCAAAGACCAAGTGTTTTTTACAGTAGAAAAGGTGATTAGAGGAAGATGAATAAGGTGAGGTTTACCTACTTTTATTTAAAAATCCTCATTCCGAGACCTAATATTTTATAAACACGGATATTGCGATAACGGTGGATGTCGTCATTGGGAGAATTAACTTTTTTTAAACGCAGAAAACGGGATGATGATATATGTTTTTCAATACATTGATTTACAGTTATTTAAAAATCATATCATCCATGGGGTGCAGACATGGATTTAATCGAATGGACCGAAATGGCCTGGCACCTGCGGCAGTCTGAGGAGGTATGTAAACGAGCTTCAGATCCTATTCCACTTTCACGATGGATTAATTCCCTCTCTCCGGTTCAGATCGCTCCCTTTTTAGGCTGAGCCTGTCGAAGCCCGACACCGCTCAGGGAACCTACTAATTATGAGGGGTATTGCAAGCCGGTTTTAAGGAGGTTCTTAAATCGAACTCAGTTTGAATTACAAAAACTTGCCCATGGTCTTGGCCCAGATGGCATACCCCTTCTCGTTCATGTGCAGGTTGTCCTTTAAAAAAATATCTTCCATTGGTTTTTTTTCTGAATTCAACATCGGCTTCCACAGATCAGCATACCTGACTTTTTTCTTTCCTTTGGAGTATTTCTTCATGGCTGCATTCAGGGCAATGTATTTATCAGCCAAATTCCATCGGGCCACACTGGGCTTGGAATT
>Ga0008836_100091_pt1 | contig 86268 bp, 63 predicted proteins | sample HotLakConsUCCR28_FD_62214 | JGI IMG/M metagenome (GOLD analysis project Ga0008836, IMG submission 62214) | Hypersaline microbial mat communities from Hot Lake, Washington, USA - Hot Lake Consortium UCC-R28 (Hybrid Assembly) ... | reverse complement strand
TTCAAAAATTGTACCTACGCTGCTGCCGGCGAAGGCGGTACGGATTACCTGATTCACATCGGCAATGCTGAGGCCATAGAGGGCAAGCTTTTCCCGGTCGTAGCGGATAGAAATCTGGGGCAGTCCTACCAATTGTTCTACTTTGATATTGTCGATCCCTTCCACATCCCTAATAATGTCAGCGGCCTCCAGGCCGTAGCGGTACAGGGTTTCCAGGTCTTCCCCAAAGATCTTAATGGCCAGGTCGGATTGCACCCCCGTGAGCAGTTCGTTGAAGCGCATTTCGATGGGCTGGGTAAACTGGTAGGTGATGCCTGGTAAAACAGAGAGCTCCTCGGTCATAAGGTTTGCCAGGGCTGTTTTGGAATCCACCCTTGACCAATCATCCGGGTCCTTTAGCTTGATGATGATATCAGACATTTCCATGGACATGGGATCCGTGGGGATCTCCGCCGCTCCGATTCTACTGACGACTTGTTCCACCTCATCGGGAAATTTTTCCAACAGAATGGACTCGATTTTGGTGGTGATTTCGATGGTCTGGGCCAGGGAAGTTCCCGGCTTCAATACCGGCTGGATCACGTAATCGCCCTCGTCCAGCGTGGGCAAAAATTCTCCACCCAGCCGGGAGAATATAAACAGGCTGATTCCAAATGCAATCAGGGCCGTAATTAAAACAAACTTCGCATGTTTTAGGGCACGTATCAATATGGGCTCGTACCAACCGTGGACGGTCCGGATAATCTTGGCGGACAGCGTACCTTTTTCATCTTTTGAAGGGCGGATAAACAGGGCCGCCATGACGGGCACATAGGTCAGGCAGAGAATCATGGCTCCTCCCAGAATAAACATAAAGGTCAATGCCATGGGTTGAAACATTTTTCCTTCTACTCCGGTGAAACTCAGGATGGGAATGAAAACAATCAAAATGATGATCTGACCAAAAATGGCGGCGTTCATCATTCGATTGGAACTCTCAATGACCAGCTTGTCCACCTCCTCTTTTTGGGCATTCCCTTTCAAGCCGGGAAATTTTTTGCTCATTTGGTAGACTACATACTCGACCACCACTACTGCTCCATCGATCAAAATCCCGAAATCAATGGCACCCAGACTCAGCAGGTTGGCATCTACCCGAAAAAGACTCATCAGCGAAATGCCAAAAAGCAAGGAAAGGGGGATGACGGAAGCTACCAGTAATCCGCTGCGAAAATTCCCCATCAGGATGACCAGAATGAAGATGACAAACAAGGCGCCCAGGATAAGGTTTTCCTGTATGGTGGAGGTGGTCTTGTCGATCAGCATGGAACGGTCCAGAAATCCATTGATGTACACCCCTTCCGGGAGTATTTTTTCTATTTCAGCTATGCGTTCTTTGACACTTTTGATCACCGCATAGGAATTTTCCCCTTTCAGCATCATGACCTGCCCCAGCACTTTTTCCCCTTCTCCGTTACCCGTAATGGCCCCAAAACGGGTGGCGTATCCGAAGCGCACCTTTGCCAGGTCACCTATGGTCAGGGGCACACCTCCACGATTGGCCACGACAATTTTTCGAATATCCTCCAGGGATTGGATCATGCCCTCGCCTCGAATAAAATAGTTGGTCTGGTTTTTTTCCAGATAGGCCCCACCGGCATTTTCATTGTTGTCCTCCAGGGCTTTTAGAACTTCCAGAAGGGAAATGTCCATGCTTCGGAGCTTCTCTGGTTGCATGGCCACTTCGTATTGCTTCAGGTAACCCCCCCAGGTATTGATTTCCACCACGCCTTTGATGCCAGTGAGCTGCCGCTTTATCAGCCAATCCTGGATTTCCCGCAAGTCCATCACCGAATAGCGGTCTTCGTAGCCCGGGCGTGTTTCCAGCGTGTATTGGTAGATTTCACCCAGGCCGGTGGAAATGGGTGCCATTTCCGGACTACCAAAATGTGCCGGAATGTCCTTGCTTGCCTGAGCCAGTTTTTCTCCGATCAATTGCCGGGGCAGGTAAGTGCCCATGCCTTCTTCAAAGACCACGGTGATAGTGGACAGCCCGTATTTGGAGACCGAGCGGATTTCTTCCACCCCGGGTAAATTGGCCACCGAAAGTTCTATAGGGAAAGTAATAAATTGTTCCACCTCTTCCGTGGCCAGGTTTCGCGCTACCGTAATGATCTGTACCTGATTGCTGGTAATGTCGGGGACAGATCCAATGGACAAACGCTGGAAGGAAAACATTCCCCAAATGATCATGCCCAGTACCGCTAAAAGAACAATAAATTTATTTTTTACGCTGAAAGCGATTATCCGGTGTATCATTTACAAAATAATTTGCTGCAAGTTAAAAATAGTTTGTTGGATTTTAACGAGTTAGAGACATGATAGAAGTCATTGTTGATAGACTATTTTCCCATCCATTAAGGTCAGGGAGACTTGGGCCTGTAGGATTTCAGCCTCCGGGATTTCCATTATATTCCGGTCAAAAACGACAAAATCGGCTATTTTTCCTACTTCCAGGCTGCCTTTCATATTTTCTTCGAAGGCTCCATAAGCCGCATCCAGGGTGTAACTTCTCAGTGCCTGTTCCCGGCTCATCTTCTGATCCGCTTCGTAGCCTTCCTCAGGGCTACCGTCCAGGGTCTTGCGGGTTACGCTGGCGTAAAAATTAGCCAGGGGATTGATAGGTTCTACGGGTACATCGGTACCGTTGATGATGGGAACTCCTGATTGGAGCAGGGCTTGCCACATGTAAGCTCCTTCCTTGATCCGCTGCGCCCCCAGTCGCTCAATGGCCCAGGGCCTGTCTGAGGAGAGGTGAATGGCCTGCATCGCCGGAAGTACGCCTAATGCCGTAAAGCGAGGAATATCATCCGGATGCAGGTGCTGGGCATGTTCGATGCGAAAGCGGTGCTCATTGTGTTTTTCGGGAAACTCCTCCAGGGCGGCCTGGTACCTGTCCAGTACTTCTTTATTGGCCCGGTCTCCAATGGCATGGGTGCAGAGTTGAAACCCTTTTTCCAGGGCCATTTTAGAAACTTCATAGACGTATTCCATGGGAAGGGTTTCGTGACCGAAATGACCAGGTCTGTCGCTGTATTCCTCCAGTAACCAGGCTCCACGGGAACCCAGGGCCCCGTCACAACTCAACTTTATCGAACGGAAAGTAAGCAGGCTGTCTATTTGAGGTCCTCTATCCAGCCATTCTTCCAGAAACTCCCGGTTTCCTCCTGCGATCATGGCGTACATCCGGAGTTTCATTTTCCCCTTGCGTTTCATTTGTTGGTATAAGTCTACCGTTTTTGAACCAATTCCCGCATCGTGAAATCCCGTGATGCCATTCCGATGGCAAGCGGCCATCGCCAATTCGAATGCCTGCCGGTCCTTTTCCGGGCTATTGGCAGGAATGTGCCGGGTAATCAAACCCATGGCCGTTTCGTTGAAAATACCGGTGGGATTTCCGTTCTCATCCCGGATTATTTCCCCTCCTTCCTGGTGGTTGGGATCCCTTAGCTGTTCTTTCCCCAGGGGATTTAAGCCCGCAATTTCCATGGCCCGGGCATTGGCGAAGCCGGCATGACCGCTGGCATGGTACAAAAAGACCGGGTTATCCGGAGATACCTCACTAATGGCCTGATGTAAGGGGAAGCCATTTATTTGTTTTCCCGGCGATTCGGTCCACTTGCTCTGGTGCCAGCCACGACCGGTAATCCACTCACCCGCAGGCGTCCGATCGGCGGCCTCCTTTACCATAGCGACGATTTCCTGAAAACTTTTGGTAGCGGATAAATCCAGGTTCAGTTCGTTGTAGCCCAGGCCCATAAAATGCCCATGTCCTTCAATCCAACCCGGTGTCAAGGTTTTTCCTTCCAGGTCAATCACTTCCGTTTCAGAACCAATAAAGGATTTTACTCCTTCCTGATCTCCTACATAAATGATTTTATTTCCCTGTATGGCCATGGCCTCGGCGGTGGGCTGGTCGTCGTTTACCGTGTAAAGGATGCCGCCGGTAAATACCAGGGTGGCGGTTTCCGGGGATTCGGAACAAGCTCCCAGCAAAAGAATGGCTGGTAGTGCAAGGAATGCATAAAGTTTGGTTGTCATAAGTGGATCAATAATAATGGTTGATGATGGTTGAAAGGGTAATCAAAAGCCATACTCCCTTTCTACTTTACATATCCTAATTTTGTAGTTTTGGTACCATTTTTCCTTACCGAGCTGTTGGGCGAGTAGGTGTCGGGTTTCGTTTTTCCAGGCAGCAATGGCCTCCAGACTTTCCCAGTAGCTGACCGTTATTCCCAAGTTCTCTCTTGCGGATTCATGCCCGAGATAGCCGGGCTGATTTTTTACCAATGCTTCCATTTCCCGGGCCATTTGTGCATAATCTTTCCCGGCTTCCGGACTTCTGATGCTGGTAAATATCACGGCATAGTAAGGAGTGGTGTTGGTGTCACTGATCATGGGTAGTTTGCCTTGTTATAGAAAAGATCGGAAACTTTACGTTAAATATATTAAGAATTACTTTATGAGACAGGGCCAGCATCCAATTTAGAATCAATTTGGAGTAAGACCCTGTTCGTCACCTAGACAGCAATTGATGCCTTGATTAATCCTTTGTGCTGTCCGAAAAGGTATTAAAATTGTCCGTTTTTGGACAGATATGAGTGTTGTTTCGACGTTAACCCGGGATTTTTCATCGATTGGGGGTATTTTGGTAATTGGCATCAGATTGGATTTATTTTCTGATAGAAACAAAAAAATGTTACAACATCACCAAATGAAAGCAATACAAGGTAAACAGGAAAAGAAAACCTGGAATTTTAGTTTTCCTTCCAAGAAAAAATTAAATGGTAGCGGATTGCTGGTACTCGGCATGCTGTTTTTTACCTCCTGCCTGGATCCGCAATTGGAAACCGTGGCTGATATCGAGGAAAGTTTTGTGGGCATCAGTTCTATTGAAGTGGATGCCGGCTTTCTCCCTGCCGAGTACCTCGGATCTCCTGATTTGGAGGAAGTATCCCTGGATGCCTTACTTCGCTCTAATGTGGATGGGGGAAAGACAATTGCCTACAGGGTGGTAGGTGAAAAACTCATCGTCAGTCTGGATCAAAATGGCCTGAGAATGGGCCGGTCCGAGGGACACATCAGGCTCACGGGTCCAACCCACATGTCCTTGCAGATGCATGCCGGTTCCGGTACGATCCATGCCGAAAATGTGGTGGGAGATAGAATTGATTTGGAAGTGAATTCCGGCCGGGTCAGTGCCAAAAATCTTGATGCTTTGGAAGTGTACCTTACAGCAAGCTCAGGTGAGGTTGTAGGTGTAAACATTGAAGGAAACACGATAGCATCCGTTTCATCCGGGAAACTGAGCCTGGAACAAATAGAGGGAGACCTGGATGCAGAAACATCCAGCGGAAATATGGCATTCCGGGCTATCAACGGTTTATTGAATGTGAAGTTGAGTTCCGGAAAAATCGTCATGGATCAGGTACAGGCTTTGGGAAGGGTAAGCCTAAGTTCCGGGCAAGTGACAGGTAGCAACGTTGGGTTAAGCGAACATACTTCCGTTAAAGCCTCCTCTGGAAGTATTTCCATACAGACCAACAGTAATTTGGCTGCTTTCAATTACGAAATCCATACCGGAAGCGGAAGGGCCAGAATTGGAGAGAGTGAATCATCGGGAACCCTGATAATCAGGAATGGTTCTCCTCATACCATTAAAGGAGAGGTAAGTTCAGGTAGCATTACCATAGTCAATTGATCCGTTCTATCCTGAGTTTTTGCTGAACGGATAAATTTCGTAGCTGCTGATTCATTCAAATCGGCAAACAACTGTATTGAATAAATAAGTACCTATTTGTAAATTTTAATACCTCCCAAATACCTTTGGTTATACAGGTAAATTTTTGGTTGCTGGCTATTTTTTGAGGCAAAAGTTCAGGTTTTGTAGTCCAATTTTAAAAACATGGGAGTAAAAATTATTCAGTATTGGTTATTTTATTGCCAGATACTGGATTTTTGCCTATTATTGAAGGCAATTACAAGAGGTCCGGAATCAGCCACTTTTCCATAGTGGGTATCATTTTTTGACTTCTAAATAGAAACGTTTAACCACCAACCATGAAAAAATTACAATTATCATTGCTGGCCCTGTTGTTTTGGGCTTGCCAGGCTCCAGTCCATACCGAATCAAATGACCTGGAACAACGGGCAGACCGGGTGACCATCATCCGGGATGATTATGGCATTCCCCATATTTATGCTGCCACGGATGCGGATGCTGTGTTTGGAATGCTGTACGCCCAGTGTGAAGATGACTTCAGAAGGGTAGAAAGAAACTATATCTGGGCCACCGGCCGTCTGGCCGAACTGGAAGGAGAAGAGGCCCTGTACAGCGACCTTCGGGCCAGGTTATACATGACCGAAGCAGAGGCCAAAGCAGCTTACGAAGGAGCTCCGGAATGGCTCCAAGACCTGTGCGATGCCTTTGCCGATGGGGTCAATTATTACCTGGAAACCCACCCCGAAGTAGTGCCGCAGGTTTTGACCCGATATGAACCTTGGTTTCCCATGTTTTTCAGTGAAGGCTCCATTGGGGGTGACATTGAGCGGATCTCTACCCAACGGATTCAGGCCTTTTATGAAAATCAAATGGCGCTGGCCTATTCCGAATATGGGGATGGACTGTTGCATCCTGATCCCTATGAAGAGCCTAAGGGTTCCAATGGCATCGCCATTGCACCGGAACTGAGCGAATCAGGTAATGCCCTGTTGCTGATCAATCCCCATACCTCCTTTTATTTTCGCCCTGAAATACATGTGGCCAGTGAAGAGGGATTGAATGCCTATGGAGCCGTTACCTGGGGTCAATTTTTTGTTTATCAGGGTTTTAATGAGAAGACCGGGTGGATGCATACCTCTACACGCCTGGATTTTATGGATGAGTTTCTGGAAGAAGTAAGGGAAGCCGAAAATGGCTATGAGTATGCTTACGGAGATGAATGGCGGGCAGTGGAGGAAATTCCTGTTACGCTTTCATATAGTTCCCCGGAAGGATTGCAGGAAAAAAGCTTTACCATGTACCGTACGCATCACGGTCCGGTCACCCACCAGTTGGAGGACAAATGGGTGGCCACCAAAATCAACTGGGATCCTGTCAATGCCCTGATCCAAAGCTTTACCCGTACCAAACTGGATAACTACGAGGCATTTGTAGAAATGATGGATATCCGGACCAATTCTTCCAACAATACCGTTTTTGCAGATGCTGAAGGCAATATTGCCTATTTTCATGGCAACTTTATTCCCAAAAGGGATACCTCCTTTGATTTTTCCAGGCCGGTGGATGGCAGCGATCCGGCAACCGACTGGCAGGGTTTGCATACGGTAGCAGAGAGCATTGTCATTCACAACCCCCAAACCGGATGGATACAAAATTGCAATTCTACTCCTTTTACGGCGGCAGGCCCTTACAGTCCCAAAAAGGAGGATTATCCCTATTACATGGCTCCTGATGCAGAAAACTTTAGGGGTATCCATGCCGTCAATTTGCTTGAAAAAGCGGAGGGACTGTCCCTTGATGATTTGATAACCCTGGCCTATGATCCTCACCTGCCGGCATTTGAATACCTGATTCCGGAGTTGCTGGCCGCTTTTGAAAACCAGGGTGAATCATACCGGGAATTGGCAGCTCCGATCGAAGTTTTAAAAGACTGGGATTACCAGACCGGCGAAAACTCCGTGGCCATGTCCCTGGCTCATTTTTATGGCATTTGGTTCAACAGGCTGATTGGAAGTCCTTATCAGCTGATTCCCTACAATCAAAACGATGGGAATACCCTGACCTATGAAGCTTCCGATTTACTGGAAGCTTTTGCCGAAACTGTGGGACAATTGGAAGCGGATTTTGGCTCATGGGAGACGCCCTGGGGAGAGATCAACCGCTTTCAGCGACTGAATGGTGACATTGATCTTCCTTTTGATGATGAGCAGCAAAGCCTTCCGGTGGGCCTGGCCTCCGGCCGCTGGGGAGCTTTGGCTTCTTTTGGTGCCAGTGCCAAAGAAAACACCAAAAGAATCTACGGATCTTCCGGAAACAGCTTTGTAGCTGCAGTGGAATTTGGAGAAAAGGTGAGGGCGAAAAGCCTGCTGGCGGGCGGGCAAAACAGTGATCCGGAGTCCCCTCATTTTGACGATCAGGCGCAAATGTATGCCGATGGCAGCTTCAAGGAGGTAGCCTACTACCGGGAAGATGTAGAAAAAAGGGCTGAAGAGACCTATCATCCCGGGAAGAGGTAAAGGTACTCTGGAATACATGATAAAATTCAGGAAAATTTGCAGCCGGTTGAAGTGGATTTTTCCACTGTTTTTAAGAGATTTAGGCTTCGGTATTCTCAACAAAAAATGGAGGCTATCCCGGATCTACTTTTGGAGAATGCCTTCAATAATGCCGCTGCTTCGGACAAGTCCCTGGGAATCATGCTGACCTTTGCTGCCATCGGGACACCAATGGTAATTGGGTACACGACCTTTGTGTACCTCACCTTCCGGGGCAAAGTGAAGATCGATGAAATGAGTTACTGATGGAAATATTCTTTATTTCAGGAGGATTTGACGGTCCGCTTATGGAATTTTAATCGGATTCCCGTATATTTCCTATGGAACCTTCTAACCCAAAAAACCATGAAGATTACTTCACTTATACGCCTCATCAGTTTTTCCTCTTTTTTCTCCCTTATTCTTATCCCTGTATTTGGGCAAAATCTGGACATTAAAGACCAGGCATTGCTGGATTTGGTAGCCGAGGATGCGGAAATAGAAAAATTGGCAGACGGATTTCGGTTTACCGAGGGTCCTGTCTGGAACAAGGAGGAGGGCTATTTGCTCTTTAGCGATATTCCTGCCAACACCATCTATCAATGGAAGCCTGGAGAGCAGGTAAGCGTTTTTAGGGAACCCAGCAACAATTCCAATGGCCTGACCTACGATGCGGCAGGGAACTTGCTGATGGCCGAACACGGTGGCAGAAAGATCGCCAGCCTCAGTCCAGACGGACAGTACGATGCTGTGGTAACAGCATACAAAGGCACACGGCTTAACAGTCCCAATGACCTGATTGTACACAGCAATGGATCCATTTATTTTACCGACCCCCCTTATGGACTGCCAGCGGATGCCAGCGATACCCTGGGGTTTTTTGGGGTGTACCGCTTTCACAAAGGAAAAACAACCCTGATTGCCGAGGATTTGTACCGACCCAACGGCCTGGCCTTATCTCCTGATGAGCGTACCCTATATGTTGCCAATTCAGATCAACCCAAGAAGTACATGCGGTATCCCTTGAGCAAGGGAGGGAAAGCCGGGAAGGGGAAACTCTTCTTTAATGCCTCCATATTGTCGGGAGACGGGAACCCTGATGGAATCAAAGTTGACGCACAGGGAAACCTTTTTGCTACCGGGCCAGGAGGCGTGCTGGTATTGGCTCCGGATGGCCGCCTGTTAGGCACGATCCGCTTCCCCGAAACCCCCTCCAATCTGGCCTTTGGAGGACAGGAGGGTAAAACGCTTTTTGTGACCGCAAGGACCGGACTGTATGCGGTGGAATTAAAAGTGGCCGGAAACGAGTAAACCATGAAAGGGGATAGAAGAAAGTTTATCAAGCGTTCTGTCTTGGGTGTGGTGGCGGGGATGACAGCCTTTTCTACCGGATCTCGGGGAAGGGCTTTGGAAGCATCGCACTGGCAGGAAGAAGCATTGGACCGGGTTTTGGCTGAACCAGTGCTGCGCCTGGGGGAATTGAAAGACCCCGTGTGGATTGCTTCGGTTGAATTGCTGCGCAAGGGAGATAACTTTATCTGCCGGGTTCGCTCCAAAGAGGGTGCCGAAGGGCTTTCCGTAAGTAATAACATGCAGATGAAGCACCTGTACCCCATTTTTGTCAACCGCATTCAGCCTTTTTTTATCGGCAAGGATGCCCGGGAATGGGAAAAGCTTTTGGAGGAGGTGTACGTGTACCAGAGCAATTACAAACTGCAAAACCTGGCATTCTGGGTGCCTTTGGCCACGCTGGAATTCGCCATCCTGGATTTGCTGGGAAAGCTCAGCAACAAAAGCCTGGGGGCCCTGATCGGGGATATCCATCAGCCGGAAATTGCCGTGTATCAGGCCAACAATTACAGGGGCAAATCTGCGGAGGAATCCATAGATCTGATTGAAAAGCATGTCCGGGAAACCGATGCCCGGGCCCTGAAATTCAAGGTGGGTGGCCGGATGAGTCACAATGCCGATTATCCTCCCGGCAGAACCGAAGCCCTAATCCCGCTGGTCCGGGAGCGTTTTGGACCGGAGATGGTGATCTACGCCGATTCCAACGGGTCCTATACCCCTGATGAGGCCATCAGGGTAGGGAGGATCATGGAGGAATACCGCTATGATTTTTTCGAGGAGCCGGTACCTTTTGACTGGTACGAAGAAACCCTGGAAGTCACCAAAGCAGTTAATATCCCGGTGGCTGGTGGTGAGCAGGAACCCAGCCTGCACGGCTTCCGTTGGCTGATCAAGGAGGATGCCCTGGATATCGTGCAGCCGGATATATTTTATTTTGGTGGCATGGTGCGGTCCATGAAGGTGGCCAAAATGGCTGCGCTGAAACGAAAACCCTGCACGCCCCATATTTCCGGTTCGGGCCTGGGCTACCTGTATATGATGCATTTTGTATCCGCCGTTGCCAATGCCGGACCCTTTCATGAATTCAAGGGATTTAACAATGAAATCCCCCTGGAAAGTCTTACTTCCAGCCTTTCCAGTAAAGGCGGCAAAGTGACCGTGCCTACCGGGCCGGGGCTGGGAGTGACGCTGGACCCGGATTTTGTGGCGGAGCACCGGGTGGTGGAGGGGTAAATCGGTAGGTCTGCCGGAAAAAAGTAAAGGAAGGTTTCCTTACCTTTAGCTCCTTAGAACAATACCCGAAACTGTTCAAAAAACTAACTGATGAAATTTGGGAATTTAGGACAAAATACAGCGGACTACAATATCGGCTTTTCGCATTTTGGCACAAAACGGACAAATCCGAAACATTTTTCATTTCAACCCACGGAATCGTAAAAAAGTTGATAAAGTTTCGAAAGCGGAAATCGAAAAAGCCGAAAGGGTTAGAAAAGAATACCTCGCCTACCGGTAGGCAGGTTTTGAATAATAAAATTTTGGAAACAACGAATAATAAAATCAAAATGATGACCCTTGACCAGCTACAAGACAGGGGTATAGGAAAAATCGGAACTCCAGAAAGGGACAAATACGAATTTGACCTACGAATGGAACTGCTCGGAGAAATGATAAAATCAGGGCGGAAAGAACGCAATTTAACACAATAACAACTTGGAGAACTAATCGGTGTCAAAAAATCCCAAATTTCAAAATTTTAGAGCGGAGTACAAAAATGTGACTATCGAAACGATATTGAAAGTTTTCCGAGCATTAAAGGCTAATGTCAAGTTCAGCGTGGAAATAAACGAATCGGAATTTAAAGTGACGTGAAAATAAAACACTACTGGCAACAGCTAGCTAAGCATTCTGACGGCTGGAACAGCCTCGTCTGAATGCAGTCGAAACATTCCCCTGTATGCAGTTTCCCTTTTCTAGTTAAAAGGGCACTTTCTTGACAGGGATGCTGGTTTTTCTCTTACTTCTAATGCGATCTTACCGGCTTTACTGTTGTTATTGACTTTGTGTGTTATCCTGGAGACACTAGCCAGGATTCCGTAATGTCTTATTCGGGTAAAGCCTTCAGGTAAAATGGATAGGGTAAACCTCCAAGGCTTCCCGGATTGGAACGATAAATTTGAAACCGCAAAAATAAAGACCAAAAGGATTGTTTATGGATCGGTCCATTTCTAGTCAGATTGTTTGACCGGAATTTATCTTTTCGCTTGTGTTAGCTGATTGGTGTCCTATAAGCTACTTCACTACTATCCTCACCCGGTCCAGATTAGTAATACGGGTGAAAGGCGTTTCCCTATCTCCTTTTCGTTGGGAAACGGCCCTGAGCGTGATAAAATAGGTTCCCGGTTCAGAAAAGGAATGGGTTCGGGTAATGGTCATTTTATGCTGATCTGTATCCCTCAGGTTTTCCTTCGCCAAAAAATCACCCGATCCATCCATATCCCAGGATACATCCACCAGGCGTCCCTGATTTTCGGGTACTTCTATCTGAGCGGACAAGGTGACGTTTTCTCCAACCGATACGGCTGCCCGCTGGCTTCCATTTACGTTGAGGTGCATAACGGGTTGAATACCCTTTCTTTCATTGGCTTCATCAGGGACGATTACCTGGCCATCGGTAATTTTATAGTTGGTAGCAGCAGCGGGTGCGATTCCCTTTTCTACCCAATTGCTCAGGTCTAGCAGGGCCTGCTGCAATACTCCCAGGTAGCTGACAATATGGGTAGGATCACCTGGCACCGCAACGTCACCGTGATTGGCATGATCGGTAAACCACAATCTAAAATTATCTTCAAAGGTATCCCCCAGGGATTCTTTTACCTGGTTTCGATACCAGTCTGATTGCCATGGATAGGCCTCCGTATCCCACAGCGAACCCAGTAGAATCATTTTGCCTTTAAAATCCCCATTTGGCAGGGAACCCACGGTGGATTTTGTAAACAAAGGTCCCATCAGCATGCCACGCTGGGGGTAGACAGGGTTTCCGTTTGCATCCTTGAACTGATCCCAGACCGTATACTCGGGACCCGGTACCTGATGACGATGATAGGTTTGGGCGGCCAGATAATCACTATTATCGATTTGTACCTCATCACCTACCTGGAGGGAAGCGGCAATTTTAGGATCTATTGCATCTAATACAACCAGATCATTGTCAATGGATTTGAGTGCCAAAGCTTTCCCTTTTGTTTCACCCGATAGGATTTTGAGTTCCCCTCCTAAGAATTGCACCTCTGGCAGCCTCGTATCCAATTGAAAGGCAACGGGGATGGTATCAGTCTTTCGGTCCACATTTTGCCAGGCAGCATCGGCCGTTCCCCGGGCGTTGCCGGGGCCATTTCTAATAGTCAATCCCAACTCATATGCTTCTCTTTTGGTGATAATTCTTATGATCCGGGCCTTCTGTTGCAAGCGATCCTTCTCAATCGTTTCATATTTGTCCTTTCCCAGGTAACCGGGTACCGTCCAGAAATCAGTGAAATAACCCGCATCGGCCAATTTCATGCCCTGAAATATGGCGGGAAAAGCGTGTATACCCATTTCATCATAGTTGAACCATGCCTGTTTGGGAAAACCCATCTTGGTAACTTCCATAAGGGCAGCTTTCTCCGTTGGGTTTAGCCCGGCGTACATATCACCATTTCCACCGGGTTCAATGGCATCCACGATCTGCGGCAACTTATCCTGTAAGACCCGCATGGCGTGCATGCGTACCGTGAATACATTGGGGATGGCCATGGGCGAACCGGCCACGTACGGCACTGCTCCGTCCCAGGTATCGGTGTTTTCAAAACCACCAATAGTCCGATAGGCTCCGCCACTACCACCAAATGCATAACCGAATGGCCTCTGATGAGCAGGGTAAATTTGCCTGGCCACTGTTCTGGAAAACGCTGCACTGGCGGCATTGGCTTTATAGGGATTATAAAGACGATCGGCTCCGATTCCAGGGTTTCCGCCACCATTGGTCTCTATAAAGTAAGCACCGTTTTGGATAGAAAAACTGATTTTGTCTTCTTCTCCTGTAGCACCCTGAGACAGATTTTCGTTGTCGGGTATTGGGGTAATGTACTGAAAGAAGCGACCCTCATAGTTTTCCTCTTGGGGAAAGTAAAAAGAAAACCGGGTGTCAGTACCTTCAAATCCACCATGCACATATCGATGCCTTAGTGGGGTATCCCGCCATTCGTCGATATCCACATAAGGTTGCGCGAATAGGGAATCGGTAGCCGTAAATTTCCATTCGGTAGTTACCAAAGTGGTCTGCGCAAATCCTGATTCGCCACATGCGAAAAGGATGGCACTCAACAGGATGAATTCGAATTTTCTCATGGTGCTTTTTGGTCTTTTTTCAAGGATTTTTTGGAAAACGGTCCTTCATTTTCCTGGCGATGAAGCGCATGGCCCAATCCGGGTTGACTCGGTACATATAATCCATTATGCCATTTCCACCTCCGGTAACCAACCATAATTTATCTGCGATCGTCATGGGTTAATTATTGCCGAAGGTCAAAAACAGAATACTATGGGAAGGCATCACCAATTCTCCTGGCTGCACCTTTTTACCCTGGATTTCAGGTAAGGTATCATCGGATTTGAGTTGAAGTACTTCCCCATTCAGTTTGACCTCTTTGGAAAGAATGTCATCCGCCGTGAGCAGGTACTGCACGGCATCCGCCGGGAGGTGAAAGGAGGTCTCGGTGTCTTTTGGATTTACCAACAACGCGGCATAGCCATTGGAAGCATTTTTCAAATTGTGAACAAATAGGTCAGGTCCATCAGCGGCCCTAGGCGCATCGTAGACCTGCTGCCCCATGAATTTACTCCATAATAGGGCGGCCCAATAATTAGGTCGCGGATTGTGGGTATCCTGTTCGAGCAAGGCATATTCGCTGGCAGCCAATGTATTGTGCATGACCACCTGAACGCCTTTTCTGGCCAGTCGGCCCAGCTGTTCCAGGTACCGGAAGCTATCTACATAGGTAGCTGCCCAGGGATTGCCGCCACAGGCCGCTTCTGCGGTTTCGGTCAACCACAGGGGCGCATCAGGCAGGTATTGGTCTCGGGCTGCTTCATAATAAGACAATCCTTCTTCGGTCTTTGAAAGCCATTCCTCGCTCAATGCATTTTCCGGGCTTAGTTGGCCCATGCATCGTTGGGAGACCCCTCCATAGTAATGGTAGCTAAAAATCTCAAATGCCGGCGCAGGACTGGCCGTAAGAATTTTGTCGGTGGTTAAGGTTGAATCAATTCCCGGGATGATTCCCCCTTCACCAGTCGATCCGGGCCCCATTATCTTCATATCCGGAGCCGCCTGGGATACGAATGCTTCGAAAGCCGCAAAATCTTCTGCATATTGCGCTGCGTCATACCCTTCGGGTGCGCCGCCATGGCTGGCATGGGAAGGTTCATTGAACATTTCGGCAGCATAGATGTCCCCACCTAAAGAATGGGTGTATTCCAAAAGCGGAGCTGCCTGTGCAGCAGTCCAGTTCCCGCTGGCATCACGTATTCCTTCACTGTTGGCAAAGGATGTAACCAAACGGGCATCCATGGCCTTGCAAAAATCGATGACGCCTTTCCATTCAGCCCTGGTCAATACATTTTTATACCCTTCGGGTGCCTGGCTCATTTTCGGCTCGTCGTTGTCCTGAAAATAGGTCGTATTGGCCCAGGTGCCGCTTACCCGAATGTACATGGGGCCTAGTGCTTTTGAAAGGGTACGAAGTTTTTCATCGTATAGGTTGATGGAGGGGATGCTCTGCTTGAGACCGGCAAAACCAAGGGCCTGAACCTTGGCCGTATCAATTTGACTGTAGGGCACCCAGAAATCGCCACCGACTACTTCGCACATTTCTACATTGACAGATTGGTAGCGTTCATCTACTTTGGCAATGGGTTCCATTTCGGAAAAGTCAAAAAGGGCGGAAGTGTCCGCGGTCTCCTTTTCGCCTGAACAGGAAAGAGTTAGTCCGGCCAGTAGTATTGCCAGGTATTTTGGTGTCGAATTCATAAAGACGCATTTGATTAGGAATCAAAAGTATCAAAAAATTTTTATTGTATAAAAAAATATACAATATAATTTATATTTTTTTACTAATATTGCTTATTGGGGAGGGGGCAGGCCTGGGCTATTAAAGGTAACCTATAGCTGGAAGATAAATTTTCCATTTACTATTAATCGTATGGACGTATTGAGCGATAAAAACTATATTCCACAGGTAGCGATCGATTGCGTGATCTTCGGTTATGAGAATCACCAATTGAAGGTTTTGCTTTCCAAACTGGCTTTCAAGGGCAACTTTTACGCGCTTCACAGCGGCTTTATTAAGCAGGAAGAGGATCTTGATGAGGCCGCAAAGCGAATTTTGGAAGACCGAGCCGGCATTCAAAATATTTACCTGCAGCAGTTCAAGGTTTTTGGTAAGGCCGATCAAAAACGGAAGCAGTTTTTGGATTCGCTGATAAAATCGAATTATTCCGAAAACCAAAAATTTATTTCGAAAACGAAAAATGCCAAGGCTTATGCCTGGTTTACAAAGCGTTTTATTTCCATTGGTTACTATGCCTTGGTGGATATGAAACGAGTCAGTCCCAAATTGACCCAGTTCGATGTTTCGATAGACTGGTATCCCATTCATGAAGTACCCGAAATGATCATGCACTACGACGAGGTATTTCAGGAAGCATTGGATGCACTCCGGGCAGACATCGATCATAAGTTTAATGCCTTCAACCTACTTCCTGAGAAGTTCACCATGAAAGAAGTGCAACAGATTTATGAGACGATATTTGAAAAGGAATTTACCCGCAGCAACTTTCAAAAGAAAATTTTGGACATGGATGTATTAGAGCGTTTAGAAAAAAAGTTAACCGGAGCAAAGAACAAAGCGCCCTATCTTTATAAACTAAAATAACAGAATCCTGGTTTTTGGTCGGCAAGAAACCAGCTGTTTTCCCCAAAATTTATTAATCAGCCATTTAACAGAAATATCTTCTTGACTTAAGGAATCAAAAAGTCCGATTTTTTATAACGAATCGTCAGGCATATTATAAGGAACGTCGTAATTTCACAAATAGGACCAAACTTATGGATTGAATACGAGGGTTTTGGGCTATTAAATAAATTTGGGAGGAGGGATTTTTTCTGGGAATTGGAAGATGACAATAGTCTACGGGTATTTGAATTGGTCGAGATAATGCGTTAAATGATTACAAAGCCTCCTTTGAATTGGAATAGTGGCACCCAGTTTAGCAGATGCGAAATATTATAAATCAGGAAGGGAAACCAAGCTGGAGAATCCCTTCTTTTCTTACCACCAAATAGAATAAAAAGAGATAACTAAATTGGCATGAGATGAGAAGAAGAGAAAAAAATGCGGCGAAGGAATGAGTGTTTTTGGATTTCTGAACAGGACCACTAAGGTTTTTAAAACCTCGGTGGTCTTTCGTTTAATTCTTCAAAAACTTTTCCCCAGGCTGATGCCTACATTGAAAGGGAAAAAACGGATTGGCTTTTCTGCAAATTCGAAACCTTCAAAATTAAGCATAGGGGTGTAACCAGCCCTGAAAAAAAATCCACCCTCTGGTTTTTGATACCTGTAGCCGATTCTCATGGTTATAGATTTATCCCAAAAAACTTCCTCCCGAAGATTTGTAGGAGTAAATTCAGGATCAAACATATATGTTCGATCCTGACGCAATAGAAAACCAGTCCCTAATTCCAAATGGTGCTGCGACTTTCCCCAGAAAACCGTGAATTCAGCAGGGAAAACAGGTGATAAGAAGCTTGGATATAAAGGTTCAAAGCCTTTACGGGGAACCAATGAAAAACCCACACTACCGGATAATTTCATCTTGTCTTTCTGATGCAAAATTCGTCCATAGTGGGCTGCATATAATCCTGAATTTCCTAACAACTCCACAAAAACCATGTTTTTTGAGGTAAAAATTTCAGCGGCTTCCTGTGCTGATGAACGATTATGAAAACAAAGCATAAGGACAAGGACCGGGAGAAGTAAATATTTGTTGGATACTAGCATCATTAGTAATCAATAAGGTATGTCTAAAGATACACCGCACTAACAGAAAAATAAAATATTTTAGTTATAACCCTCATGGTCATGAGCGATTACCAGATTTATGGATTTGCAATACCATCCATTTAAATCATTTGGCAAAAGACCTTTTTTTACTTTTTGTACCAAGTTTTAGCCATTTGGGTTTGGTGCGAGGTCCAATCAAATACGGAAGCTCAATCTGAACGGCCGGTCCACACGTGCCCTCCGAAATCACTGAAAAAAATCGTTTTTCACAACCTCCAGCCTTAACTTTACGTCAAATACCTGCACTGTTTTTATAAACATCTATACTCACTATGAAAAAAATATTAATCCCCATTGGTATCATCGTCCTGATTGGGATCTTTGTTTACAGCAAAGCCGTAGGCGTGTACAATACCTTTGTACAAACCGAAGAAACCATCAACGGTTCATGGGCCGAAGTAGAAACCCAATACCAGCGCAGGGCAGACCTGATTCCGAATTTGGTCAATACGGTGAAAGGCTATGCGGATTTCGAACAGGAAACGCTGACCGGCGTGATTGAAGCGCGTGCGAAAGCCACTTCTATCACCTTGCAGGCGGATGACCTTACGCCTGAAAATATCGAAAGATTCCAGGAAGCACAGGACCAACTGAGCGGATCGCTTAGCAGGCTGCTGGTGGCAGTGGAGCGGTATCCAGACCTGAAAGCCAATCAAAACTTCCTTGAATTGCAAGCGCAGCTAGAAGGCACGGAAAACAGAATTGCAGTAGCCAGAAGAAACTTCAACCAGTCCGTTCAGGGTTATAATGCCAATCTCAGGACCTTTCCCAACAATGTATTTGCCGGTTGGTATGGGTTTGAGACGAAGGGTTATTTTGAAGCTGCAGCCGGTTCTGAAAATGCACCCACAGTAGAATTTTAAATCCAAATCTTATGGCCGAAAAATTGTTCAGCACAGCAGACCGGGCCATTATCACCGATGCCATCCGGAATGCCGAAAAAGAAACATCCGGTGAAATCCAGGTTCACATCGAAAACCATTGCAAAGGAGAGGTACTTGACCGGGCTGCTGTATTATTTGAGAAACTCAAGATGCATCGGACCAAGCACCGCAATGCGGTGCTTTTCTACCTGGCGGTGGAGGACCATCAATTTGCCATTCTGGGAGATGCCGGCATCAACCAGGTGGTTCCTGAAAACTTCTGGGAAAATATCAAGGAAGAAATGGTGATCCATTTCAAAAGAAGGGAATTTACCGAAGGGCTTAGAAAAGGCATAGAAATGTCCGGGCAGCAACTTCGACAACATTTTCCTTATGACCAGAAGGGAGGCATCAATGAGCTGCCCAATGAAATTTCCTTTGAATAAAACATCATGATCAAAAAACAGCTATTCACCCTATTATTTATAGCATTCCTTTCATTTTCCGGCTGGGCACAGGGCGATTTTCCTGAAAAACCCAACCCACCCCGCCTGGTAAATGATTTCTCCGAGACCCTTTCCCAGCAAGAGGTCCGGCAGTTGGAAAACAAACTGCTGGCTTATAACGACAGCACCTCCTCCCAGGTCAGCATTGTTTTGATCAATTCCGTCGGGCCTTATGCCATCAGCGATTATGCTTTTCAACTCGGAGACCAGTGGGGAATCGGCAGGAAGGACAAGGACAATGGCATTCTGATCCTTGCAGCGATGAAAGACCGGGAGGTGTTTATTGCGACGGGATACGGCATGGAAGGCGCATTTCCTGATGCATTGGCCAAGCGGATCGTCGAACAGCTCATTGTACCCAATTTCCGTTCTGGGGATTATTTTGCCGGTCTGGACCAGGCTACGGACATGATTTTTAAGCTTGCTTCCGGGGAGTATGAAGCGGCAGAGCAGCTACCACCATCGGGTCGACCTGCAGGAGCACTGCCGTTTATATTGATTTTTATTTTCGGCTTTGTGATTTTGACCCTGATCAAAAATCGGAGAGACAACAACAACCATATGGGCGGAAAACGTGGAGGGGTGGATTTTTTCACCACCATGATGCTTGCCAGTATGCTGGGAGGCAATAGAGGCAAATATGGCGATTTCTCCTCCGGCAGGGGAGGCTTTGGCGGCAGTGGAGGAGGAGGTTTCGGCGGCTTTGGTGGTGGCAGCTTTGGAGGCGGTGGCGCAGGTGGCAGCTGGTAAACCAGGGACAGCCAATCAAACTTTTTTCTTAGGCGGAAATGCAAACACAGGCGCATTTTTCTGCCTGACCTGGGAATGGGGACCCTGTTTCAAAGAAGGGTTTGCTTCAGAACTGGAAAATCTGGACGGTTATTTGAAAGCAAACACGTAAATTAAATATATGTTAGTTATCAGTAACTAAGTGCAAGAAAATCTACTTAATAGTTGTGGAAAACGCATACCCCCTTTATCCATTTTTAATCTGGTATATGGGAATTTTTTAATAATGGGAAAGGCCAGTATATTTTAAAAAAGGAATAGTAAATGGCTGTTTTTTTTTGTTCTCCATAAATTAATTGCTGGTAAATTCTTAAATTTCTAATAGCTACCCTGAATTTGTCTCATGCAACTATCATAATCAGGTAATTTATTTCGATTGGGAAAGGTTTTGTTTACAAAAAAATAGCTTTTGCCAACAGAAGTAAAACTTTCTATGAAATCATAGGGCTAAGGTATCATTGCTAGAAATCAGTTGAAAATAAACTTGCAAAATATGTTACTCCGAAAAAAACTTGTTCCCCTCTGCTTGTCCCTGATGGCCGTATTTGGACTTATTTCTGAATCCCAAACCTGCACCCGGGTGGTGTACAAGGGACCCAATAATACGGTGCTCACTGGCAGGACCATGGATTTTTCCTTAGAAATTCCTGCCAATCAATGGATTTTTCCGAGGGGAATGAAGCGCAATGGGGAGGTGGGAAAAAATTCCATTGACTGGGTGTCCAAATACGGGAGCCTGGCGGTAAGTTCCTGGGATATTTCCACCACCGATGGGATGAATGAAAAAGGTCTGGTAGCCAATATGCTTTGGCTGGTTGAATCCACCTATCCTTCCTTCGATAAGGAGGGAGATAAGAAGGGCCTGGCCATTTCTCTCTGGGCCCAATACGTGCTGGATAACTACGCCAGTGTGGCCGAGGCCGTTAAGGAAATGGAGCGTGCGGATTTTGCCATTGTTTCGGATTTTATTCCGGGGACGGATAAGTTTACCACGGTACACCTGTCTATTTCCGATGCAACGGGAGACAGTGCCATATTCGAGTATATTGGTGGAAAATTGGTGATCCATCACGATAGGGCCTATCAGGTCATGACCAATGACCCACCCTATGAGCAACAGCTGGCCATTGGCAAGTACTGGGAAAATATCCCGGGAAAGACCTTTTTGCCCGGATCGGTGACCTCCTCCGATCGGTTTGTCCGTGCCTCTTTCTTTCTCAATTCCATTCCTCAGACAGACAATACCCGGGTGGCAGTGGCTAGTGTGTTCAGTGTTATCCGAAACGTATCCGTACCTTATGGCTTCGAAATAGAAGGTTATCCCAATTTGTCCACCACCCGCTGGCGCATGGTAGCCGACCAGAAAAACCTGGTCTATTATTTTGAAACAGCATTGACGCCCAATGCTTTTTGGGTGGATCTGATGAAAATCGATTTCAGTGAAAAAGCTCCGGTACGCAAACTTGATTTAGCTGACCACCGGACCTATTCCGGCGAGACCTCTGCCCGCTTTAAAAAAACTACCCCTTTCCAGTTTATAGGATTGTAGGGAAATTTGCAGATTATAAAGAAAATTTTCTGATTGGGGAAAATAATGCATCGATTCACTGGAAAGCAGGTCCGGAATGGATAGATTCGGATAATTTTCCAATCCTGGTCAAAAATCAAACACAGAAACGACAATATAACCTTGGAAAATACTTCAAAGTCTATCTCCTTCCTACTCATAATATTATTCAGCAGCTTTTGCCAAAAACGCCCCGCCCAATCCATTTACGGGAATGTGGGGACTGGAAATAGAGGGTGGGGGTGTAGGATGGCTGCATGTACATGAGGAGCGAGGCTTTCTCGATGCCGAACTGCTTTGGATAGGTGGAAGTGTATTGCTGGTAGCGCATGTGTACCTGGCCGATGAAAATACCCTGGTGGTCGCCAGAACCAATACTACTGAGAAAAATAAGGAACGAAGCCATACCATTACCCATTCCCTAAGGATAGAGAAAACCGGGGAAACCTTAAAAGGAACCATGACGGGACCAGCCAGAAACGGGGAATACCAAAGCTGGTGTTTTTGATTATAGGGGTATCCTCCTAAGGCTACCCCGATTTTTTTTGGAATGTGATTTGCTCTAGATTACCCAGAAAGCCCAAGAGATGGTGCTGAAAACAATCTATCGTGCATTGTTTTAAAAGAACAAAAAACTTAAAATAAATATGTCAAGCCCGGAACACAAAAAATTAATTTGGGACCTAATTAAAGATATCAAAGTAGGAATGCTGGTCACCCAGGATGAAAATGAAACCGGTATGATGAGGGCTCGTCCAATGAGCCTCGTTCAGGATGCCTACGACGGCACTTTGTTTTTTTACACATCAAAAAGTGATGCAAAGGTTTTTGAAATTGAGCAAGATAGGGATATCTGCCTGACTTTCAGCAATCCTAAAGACAATGTGTACGTTTCTCTCTCAGGTAAAGCTAAGATCTCTGAAGATCAGCAATTAATTGATCGATATTGGAATCCCTGGGTAGCCGCCTGGTTTAAAAATGGAAAAGACGATCCTGATTTGGGTATGCTACAAGTGAAAATTAATAAGGGCGAACACTGGGATTCAAAAAACAACAAGCTGGTTCAACTCTTTGAAATTGCCAAGTCAAACCTGATAAAGTCTTCAACGCCCAATTTGGGTAAGAATGAAAAATTTGGTACCGATTAGGAATGAGATATATACTGGGATAGGGAAGCCTTTGGAATGATTTCCTGAGGCTTTTCTGTTCCACAAAATGGGTATTGGAAATTTTCTGCCCTATGAGGGTAAATAATCATTTTTTTTATTTATTCTTTCAATCCTTTCCACTAGTAATCCATTCATATTTTGAATATTACAGGCCGTTGGTTACTCTCAACCTGGTGAAACCTGAATGGTTTTTTTAAAAAAAATTGCGCTTCAGCCTAGGTAGGATTCGTTAACTCTGGCGTAGTATTTATTGGGGTGCACATTGGTGAGGACTTCCTTAGCCAAGAACACCGAAACACGATTCAAATACCAACGAAATTACTTTTACCTAATGGAAAATAAATTCACTATTTGGCTTTTGTGCATGATTTCGGCCACACTGCTATCTTGCTCAGCCGAAGACCAAAAAACCATGGACTTCTCGGAGGCTATCATTCTGATTTCGCCACAAATCACCTCATCCTTGAAGGAAACCGCCGGAACTATTCTTGTCGAAGAAATCGAAAAACGTACCGGTATTTCGTTGAAAGTGAACGGCGATTGGGATTCAAATACCCACATTGCCCTGGTCCTGTCCGCTGATACCAGCCTCTTTGGAAAAGTCATTCCTTTCCGGAAAGTCTCCGGCGTACCGGAACGACAAAAAGAAGGTTACCGGATCTTTCATGAATCCAGCGAGGCCGGGAACACCCTGTGGGTAATAGGCGCAGATGCCAGGGGAATCCTTTATGGGGTTGGAAAACTGTTGCGAACAGCCCGACTGAGCGATGGAATAATCAGTTTGGAGTCCGGTTTTGATTTTTCCGAGTCCCCGCAGTATGCGCTTCGGGGACATCAATTTGGCTACCGAAATACGGCCAATTCCTGGGATGCCTGGACTGTGGAGCAGTTTGATCAGCATTTCAGGGAACAGGTGCTTTTTGGTGCCAATAGTTTTGAAAACATTCCCTTTCAAAAAGCGGGTTCCAGCCCACATTTCAAGGTAGATCCGCAAGTGATGGAAGTAGAAATCAGCAAAATATGTGAAAAATATGATGCCGATTATTGGGTTTGGACACCTGCACCACGGGACTTGCGTGCGCCCGGAGCCCATCAGGAGGGTTTGGATAAGCAGGAAGACTTTTACGCCCGTGTTCCCAGATTGAATGCGGTATTTGTTCCCGGAGGGGATCCCGGCGAAAACCACCCTGCGCAGCTTATTCCTTATCTGGAAGACTTATCGGAGCTTTTGCAGCAATACCATCCAAATGCAGGGGTTTGGGTTTCCCTGCAGGGATTTAATAAAGAAAAAACAACCTATTTTTTTGACTACCTGCAGGCCAACAGTCCGGATTGGTTAAAAGGCGTGGTTTATGGCCCCAGTAGTCCGCCCATAGCCCTGGAACGGGAGCTTTTGCCGGAAAAATACATGCACAGGTTCTATCCGGATATCACCCATACCGTACGCTGTCATTATCCAGTGGATAACTGGGACCAGGCTTTTGCCCTGACCCTGGGAAGGGAACCCTGCAACCCCCAGCCAGAAATGTACACACGGCTTTTTCAAAGGGACAGTCCCTACACCGATGGTTTTATTACCTATTCTGACGGGACCCATGACGATGTAAACAAAGTCATTTGGAGCCAATTGGGTTGGGGTCCCATGAAAGCGCCCGAAGCCATCATCGCAGAATATACCCGGTTTTTCTTTGGGCCTGAGGTAGCGGAAGCAGCAGCCCGGGGGATATTTGCCCTGGAAGAGAATTGGGACGGTCCCATTTTAGAGAATGCGTCCATTAATGAAACGCTGGCATTATGGAAAAAACTGGAAGCCAATCATCCTGATCTGTCCGGTAACTGGCGCTGGCAGCAATTGCTGATGCGGGCCTATTACGATGCCTATATCCGGGATCGGCTGGCCTTCGAAAAAAGGCTGGAAGTGGAAGTTTATGAAATCCTCGCTCAAGCTGACTCCATGGGGGCCAATCAAGCCATGGATGAAGCCTTTGAACACTTACAAAAAGCGAATAGCGAACCCGTTTCCCAGGAACTCAAAGAAAAAGCGCTTGCTTACGGAGAAATGTTATTTCAAAGTGTGGGCGCCCAGACCAGCTTTGAAAAGTACCAGGCAAGCGGTGCTGAAAGGGGGGCCATTCTGGATTTTATCGATTACCCGCTGAACAACCGCTGGTGGCTGGAAGATGAGTTTGATAAAATTCGCAAATTTGAATCAGAAGCGGAAAAATTGGCTCGGTTGGACTTTATCCGGACCTACGAATCACCGGGAGAGGGCAGCTTTTACGACAATATTTCTAGCGCCGACGCCAAACACGTTACTTCCAAAACCGATGATGCCATTGACTTTTTATGGGAAAACAACGGGATAAGCAGAAAACGGCTCTCCACCCAATTGTTTCAGTTTACGCCCACCCTGGCCTACGATGAGCTGGACCCTGATGCCGATTACATGATCCGCGTATCAGGCTATGGGGAAGCACTATTGCGGGCAAACGGACAACGGCTCACACCTACCAAGTATGAAAAGGGCTATGAGGAATTCAAGGAATTTCCCCTCCCCGGGGAGCTGATCAGTGAGGGCAAACTAAAAATCAGTTTTGACAAGCCTGATGAGGAACACCTAAACTGGCGGCAGCAGTCGCGGGTAACGGACGTATGGGTGATCAAACAATAAACGGTGAGGCATGCTTTTCTGATGGGGAAGGAGGCAAAACCTTTGGATGGCTGCCTGAACCAGGGGAAGGGCCGGGAAATCCGTTTTTTCGGCCGGAAATTTATTAAGTTCGGAACCAGATAATTGCTGACTCAGGTGGCTTTTTGGTCCTAATTCCTTAATTTGAGTTTGGAAATAAAGTCGGAGGCAGGTATAAAAATTCGAATCTACAAAACAGTACCTCCACGATATTTCTTAATATGGACGTAAGTTGAACCAATTCCTTTCCTACGATGCCTTTAAGTCAAATTGAAGATCAAATTTTACGAAAACACCTGATCGAATCGCTTACGGGTGAAATTGCACACATAACCCTTGATCGGGTGATAGCCGATTTTCCGCTGGATGCGATCAATAGAAAGGTGCCGGGAATTCCCCATTCTCCCTGGTATCTGGTTGAACACATGCGCCTGGCCCAGCGGGATATCATTGAGTTCATTCAAAACCCGGATTTCCGGGAAATGAAGTGGCCAGAGGACTACTGGCCGACAGCCGAAGCAGACACAAATACCTGGAACCAATCTATGGAAGGTTTCCTTGCCGACCGGAAGGAACTGATCCAAATGGTAGGCGATGATTCAATTGATCTGTTTGCCCCCATTGCCCATGCTCCGGATTACACGATTTTTAGGGAGGTCATTATCATGGCCAATCACCATTCCTACCACACTGGTCAATTGATGTACCTCAAAAGGTATTTAAGTGCTGCTGATTGATCCGGCACTACTCCCCGGTTGTTAATTGTGTTTTTCTCTTTGGATCGGCCATTTGGAAAGTAGTGAATGCTAAAAAAAATTTGTAGTAGAATTAAATAATTTTTACAGAATTTCCATATTTTTATGCATAGCTTAAGTGCCATCTTTGGTAAATTAAGGTTGATGAAACGCTCCAAATTTCTATTAGTTTTTTTTATCTCCCTTCTTATTTTCTTCCAGTCCGAAGCCCAGAGTTCAGATTCGATAGTCAACGCAGGCATTGATAGGCCACGGCTGGAAGTTTTGGTAGGCACAGGATCGGCGGGATTTACCGCAGGCTTGCTATATTTATCGGAGGTATGGTATGCCGATAGGGAGCGAGTACCTTTTCAATTTTACAAGGAAAACGCAGGAATCTTCCAGCCGTTTTTTCAAAAAAGGAGAAAAAGCACTGGTCTATGGCGTAAAGACAGCCGAGGCAAACAAAATTGCAAAGGAATATTGGCGGAAAATAAAAACGTATTCCAAGCAGGATATTTTGGCCATTTGCGAAGAATTATGGAAATCCCAATACCTTGAAGAGGCGATCATTTCCTGTAATTTTACCCTATCCTTAAAAAAACAGTTTGAGCCTGAAGATTTTAAGATATTTGAATGCTGGGTCAATACATATGTGAATAATTGGGCAACTTGCGATACGCTTTGTAACCATACCCTTGGATCCTTTATAATGATGTATCCCGTATTTTTACAAGAATTGAAGCTATGGGCAAAATCGCCAAATCGCTGGATAAAACGGGCTGCAGCAGTAACATTGATTATACCTGCCAGAAGGGGGCTGTTTTTAGAAGATATTTTTGATATAGCAGACCTTCTTCTTTTGGACAAGGACCATATGGTGCAAAAAGGTTATGGCTGGATGTTGAAAGCGGCAAGTGAAAGTAACCAAAAGGAGGTTTTTGATTATGTGGTATCTAATAAGGAGGTAATGCCAAGAACAGCACTTCGCTACGCCATCGAAAAAATGCCAAAAGAATTAAAAGCCGAAGCCATGAGAAGATAGAAGAGACTGGCAGAAAATAATCTTTTCAGGTGGTATTTTATTCAGTCCGAGCGTATAAAGTTTCTGATTCCATGGGGTTTATCATCCGAAATACTTAATTTGAATGCGAAAACAGTGGCATTATGATAAAATAGTATTAATCTCCATTGGACTTCAAAGCGTTAAAAAGATCTTCAAATTAGTGGGTATTAATAATTCATTCCAAAAACGATGGATTGGTAAGTTACAGCCATGCTGAATTTGCACATCATAACATCAAAGACGCAAAGCTAATCCTTTATGAAAATGGTGGCCATGGTGCAATATCCGAACTGGAGGATGCCAGAAAACAAATCAGAAATTTTTTGAATAATTAATTATAGAATACCATTTGTTAAAAAATTAATAAAAATCAGTCGCAAGATGAAACGTGAGATTTTGTGAATTGTAAAACCAACTACCAGACAAAATGAGGGTATCTAAAAAACCAGGCGTATACATCGTAGAAAAAAATGCATTTCCTTCTTCGGTGGTGGAAGTTGCAAGTGCCACCCCTGCATTTATCGGGTATACCGCCAAAAGGCCAAATAACCAACCCTTACGAATCAGCTCATTTACAGAATTCATACAACATTTTGGAGGCCCACCATCCTGGCTGTTTCAGCTTCAGTGGGCAGGGGACGGAACCAACAAGGCCGACCAGCCATCTGCAGCCAAAGAAAGCGATACGAATGAACGGATCGGTGAAATCAATGGCTATTACCTGAATAGGGTAGGACCGGCCTACCGGCTCTATTTGGCCATGCAGTTGTTTTACCAAAATGGTGGCGGTACCTGCTATATTGTCTCTGTTGGCGGATACAACGACAAGGAACCGATCCGGGCCGCCAGCCTTATTGCCGGTTTGGGTGCCCTGGATCGGGAACCGGAACCCAGTCTGGTACTTGTGCCTGATGCGGTATCTCTGGATACAGCCGATGCATTTTACAGTGTTTGCCGGCAGGTCATTGCACATTGTGGACAAATGAAAAACCGGATGGCCATTTTGGATGTGTACCAGGGCTACAAAGCCTTGCAAAATCCTGCGGGCGGAAAATCTGTAGTGGATCGGTTCCGGGAAGAAGTCGGTACGGAATCGCTTAGCTATGCAGCTGCCTACTATCCCTGGCTGGAAACAATGATCGTACCCGAATCGGATCTGTCCTTTCAAAACCTGACGGACGATAGCCTGGAACGGCTGGTTGAAATGATCACTGGAGAACTTTCGCTAACCGTTCATCCTGAAAATGAATCAAAAAGCGAAGCGGTACGAAAGGAGCGGATTTTATCCCTGGTAAAACAACTTCCCGATTATACATTAGCTGCCCTGAATAGCTGGGACGATAATCCCAATACTTCCGGCAAACTTACTCCCGCTGACTTGCACCGCACGCTTTTGACGGTAGGTCATTCATATAGCGCAGTAATGGGGTTGCTGCGAAAGTACCTCAATCAGCTATCGCCTGCGGCAGCAATGGCCGGGTTGTACACCTTGGTGGATTCCACGAGCGGGGTTTGGAAAGCCCCCGCCAATCTTTCCCTGAATTCCGTCATTGCTCCATCTGTAATCCTTTCCTCAGAAGAGCAGGAGTACTTGAATACCCCCTTGGATGGGAAAGCGGTCAATGCCATCCGCTCCTTTGTCGGAGAAGGGGTGCTGGTATGGGGGGCGCGTACGCTGGATGGAAACAGCAACAATTGGCGGTACATTTCTGTGCGACGGACGGTGATGGTGCTCGAACAATCGATGATGACGGCCGTCAAAGCCTACACCTTTGAACCCAATCAGCCCGCTACCTGGATCAATGTCAAATCCATGCTGGAAAATTACCTGACACAGCAGTGGAAAATGGGAGCTTTGGCCGGTGCAAGCCCAACGGATGCTTTCTCGGTGCGGGTGGGGTTGGAAGAAACGATGACGGCTGAGGATATCCTGAATGGTATCATGCGGGTAAGTGCATTGGTCGCTGTGAGCCGACCTGCTGAATTTATTGAAATCACCTTTGAGCACCAAATGCGAAAGGTCTAAAGTATCCTGACGGTTGGATGGAAGCAAACTGTTTTTAACCAACAAAAAGCTCATTTTCAAGTCCCACGCGCTGAACGTACAGAAAGGACAAACGGATATTGACTATGAAACGATCTCCGGGCTTGAAAAAAATGAGGTGAAAAAAAGGAGGTATCCCGGTATTTGCATTCAAACAAGGGATGGTAAGGAGTACAAAATGGTCGTTTATGAGCCAGAGGTATCGATAGCGGAACTAAATGAAAGAATTACCCCATAAAAAAAGCGGTTTTCCTGAATTTTAAGCATTTCTTAAGATTCAATTAATGGATACTTAAGCGAGTTATATGGATATTTGGTAGATGAGGATTTTGATAGTTGAAGACGAAAGGGGAATTGCGGCTTCATTGGCTTTATTGGCTTGGTTTTACAGGGGGGATGGGACCATCCAATCTTTGGATCACGACGTAATCATCATTACCCTGGAAGAAGGACAAAACAATGAGCTCCAATTCAAAATTGAATCCACTACCGAATTGGAATCTTGGGAATCCCCAACCTCGTCCCTTTTGACGGATTTTTAACCAAAATTTAATCTATATGAAATCGACACGATTAAAATCATCATTAAGCACACAGGGCAATGATTATTTTAATCGTCAAAGATTCCATCTGACCATTAAAAATCAAATTATAAACAGATGAAAAAGCTATTGATAATTGGGATAATACTATGCTCAGGTGTAGTCAATGCCCAGGATATATTTCAGGAAAACCTTTATTCTGCCAACCTGGTATTTCAAAACAGTTTTGCCATTTCCCTTACGGACCAACAGTTAGAAAAAATCAAAATAATACATAGCCAAAGTTCCAAAGCATTCTTTAACGGCAAATTGGATCTGGATGTAGCTTCTGCAAAGTTAAAGAAAATGCTCAGCGAGACCAAACCCAACCCTGAGGCAGTTTCCAAGCAATTGGATATAGTATTAAGCTTAGAAAATTCATTAAAGAAAAAAAAGTTATCCACTTTGGTTGCCATTAAAAATGAACTCAACGAAACCCAGCAAAAAGAGCTTTCTGAACTAAAAGGTGTCAGTGATATTGATAAGTATGATTTTTCCAATAAGCCATTGACTGTTGGGCCATTGGATATTGTTAATGGCACTGAAAGCAAATCACCTGGTGATGCCAGCAAAAATTCAAAGGTAAAACTCAGGCTTTCAGTAGATACTGAAAACAGCCCGTTGGTGTTAATTTCAACAATTGACGGAATGGTTCAGATTGAAGATATGGAGAAAATAAATTCAGAGGACATTTCAGGCATGTCGGTCATAAAAGACAAATGGGCGATCGATAAATATGGTGAAAAAGCGAAAAACGGACTGGTAATTATCACCTTGAAAAATTGAAGAGGTATGACATCACAGCACAAAAAGATAATTGAAAGCTATGTCCATGCTTACAACCATTTTGACATTGAGGGGATGGTACAACATATGGATGAAAAAATCATCTTCGAAAATGTATCCAACTGAAAGCAGTCTTTCCTTTTTCGGAAAAATATTGCTAAGTTTCCACTTTAACGTTTCCTAAAGTAATCAATCATGCAAGGCTCCACATGTTTCGGCCTTTTTCTGGCCATAGGGCTTTATTCCTGTTCTTCGGGATCGGGGGATAAAACCCTTCAGGATGAGGCATCCCAAACTACCAAACCCAATATTGTTTACATCCTGGCAGATGACCTGGGCTACGGGGATTTGGGATTTACCGGGCAGGAACACATAGAAACGCCCAACCTGGATAAACTGGCCGCAGAAGGCATGTTTTTTACACAGCATTATTCCGGTTCTACCGTTTGCGCTCCCTCCCGCAGTACCCTGGTCTCCGGCCTGCATACCGGACATGCACCTGTAAGAGGTAACTACGAAATTCAACCCGAAGGTCAGTATCCCTTACCGGACTCCGTTTTAACCGTTTTCGAATCCCTGAAAGCCAGCGGCTATACCACTGGTGCCTTTGGAAAGTGGGGGCTGGGTTATCCCGGTTCGGAAGGAGACCCCAATAATCAGGGGGTGGATGTTTTTTACGGATACAATTGCCAGCGTATGGGGCATAATTACTACCCCTACCACCTTTGGCACAACCAGGACTCAGTGGTGTTGGAAAAAAATGCCGGCACAAGTCTGGAACTTTATGCACCCAACCTGATTCACGAACAGACGCTTAAATTTATAGATGACAACCAAAACAATCCCTTTTTTCTATATGTACCCAGCATCATTCCCCATGCGGAGCTTGTTGCTCCTGAGGAAGAAATGGCCGAGCATGTGGGTAGGTTTGAAGAGACACCCTATCAGGGTGTGGACGAAGGCCCTACCTATAAAATCGGAGGCTATATGTCCCAGGAAAACCCCCGGGCTGCTTTTGTGGCCATGGTCGAACTATTGGACAAGCAGGTGGGGGAAATACTGGCTAAGCTGGATCAGTTAGGCTTAAGAGAAAATACCCTGGTGATATTTACTTCCGACAACGGTCCTCACCTGGAAGGAGGTGCTGATCCGGATTTTTTTAACAGCAACGGCCCTTTCCGGGGTCACAAGCGTGACTTATACGAGGGCGGTATTCGGGTACCCATGATTGCCAATTGGCCTGGGAAGATTCAGTCGGGTAGCGACGATCATCCATCTGCTTTTTGGGATGTGTATGCCACGCTGGCTGAGCTGACTGGTTCGGAAATTCCCGAAAATACGGATGGAATTTCTTTTGCACCCACACTTCTGGGTAAATCGGAGGAGCAAATCCAACACAAGTACCTTTATTGGGAGTTTATTGAGCAGGGCGGTAAACAAGCGGTTCGTAAAGGCGATTGGAAAGCCATTAGGTTCAATCTAAATAAAGATCCAAATCCCCCAATTGAATTGTACAACCTGGCAGAAGATCCCGGCGAACAAAACAACCTCGCCGATCAGCACCCCGCACGGGTGACGGAATTGAAGGAATTGATGGAGACCAGCCACAGACCCAACCCGGTTTTCAAATTGTATGCGTCTGAGATTGATGCTGAGTAATAGGAACTCTGGATTTCTCCAGGTGGAATAATTGACCTGTTATGCAGGGCAGATAAAACGGTCCATTAATCAGCAATTATTTGATTATACCAGGGTCATTTTGACATTAGTGCAGGTAGCCTTTTTTTCTATCCTATAGCGGCCAAATCCACAGAATCAGAGGAACGCCCAAGGCCAGCACCAGTAGGGTCAAGGGTAGACCGGGTTTCATATAATCCGCAAAGCGGTATCCCCCGGGCCCCATGACCAAGGTATTGGATTGGTGGCCAATCGGAGTCAGGAATGAAGCGGATGCACCCACCGCAATACTCATCAGAAAAGGATCGGCGGAAAGCTCCATGCTGTAGGCAATCTGCAGACCAATAGGGGCCATCAATACTACCGTAGCGGCATTGTTGATCAATGCGGAAAGCAACATGGTGGTCAGCATGATCAATATCAGCATGGACCAGGCCGGGAAAATATCAGAATAAACCAACATCAGCCGGGTGACCGTTGCAGCGGCTCCGCTGGTTTCAAAAGCCTCTCCAACAGGGATCATTGCCCCCAAAAGAACAATAACCGGCCAGTCAATACTAATGTAAAAGTCCTTTAAAGGCAGAATCCTGCTAAATACCATGGCCATGGCGGCCAATGTGAAGGCTATTTCTACAGGCAGCCAACCTGCAACGGCAGAAATGATAGCGGTAACAAATATACCAATGGCCAACAGGGTTTGTTTTGGTTTTCCTATGTCCAGGCTCCTGCTGGCCAAAGGCAGGCATTTCATCTCCTCCAGGGTTTCCGATTGCTGCTCATCCCGCATTTGCAGCATCAGAACGTCTCCTGAACGGAAGACTTCATGGTCAATTCTTTTAACGATGGTTCGGTCCCCACGAGACAAGGCCAGCAAATTGACATCATACCTGGATCGCATGTGCAGGTTGGCTGCAGTCTGGCCCACCAATGGTGAATTGGCTTGTATGATTCCTTCAGTGATGACGATTTCGGTTTTTTCTTTTACCGATTCTACTAAATCTTCATGCCCTACCATTTCCAATTCAGCATTGCTGATCAATTCTTTCAGATCGTCGGTTCCTGATTCCAGGATAAGGATATCATCCGCTTTAAACATGTGGTAGGGCCCTGGAGCATGTATCCTTTCTTTATTACGGACGATCCCCAGCACCTTGATATCGATATCTTTATCTTTTGTGAGTTGTTGAATATTTGTGCCGATTAAATCTGAATCATCGGTGACCCTCACCTCGGTGATGTAATTTTTTATCTGGAATAAATCCTCATCGGATTGTTTCGATCGTCTTGTGGGGAGCAGTCTCCATCCTACCAGGGAAATAAAAATCAGTCCGGCAATGGTAAGGCCTGCACCCACAGGGGCAAAGTCAAACATGCTGAATGCCGGGCCTCCATTGGTAGACCTGAAAGCTGCTATAATGATGTTGGGCGGGGTGCCGATTAGTGTGGTCATGCCTCCAAGCAGGGAAGCAAAGGCTATGGGCATCAGTACCAGAGAGGGTGGATAATCATTCTTTCTGGCGATTTGAATGGCAACGGGAATAAAAATGGCCAAAGCACCCACATTGTTCATAAAACCGGATAAAAGGGCTACTATACCCGACATAGAAGCCACTTGTAAAGTTGGGTTGCTACCCACCTTTTCCATAACCCTGACGATCAGGTTCACCAGTCCGGAATTTTCCAGGCTCTTGCTGACGATCAAAACTGCTGCCACGGTGATGACAGCAGGGTGTCCAAATCCCAAAAAAGCCTTCTCAAAAGGAATTAAGCCAAGAATTGCCAGGATGATCAGGGCCAATAATGCCACCAAATCATACCTGATTTTGCCCCAGACAAAAAAGATAAGGGAAAGGCCAAGTATGGCAAATACAATTATTTCATTCATAAAATAGGTTTACATGGCAATGGGAGCTGCAAGACAGGGATTGGGAATATTAAAGGCATTGACAAGCGGTACCGCATCTTTTCGTATTTCCCAACAAAGCTGGTTGACCATCTTCCGGATGGCTTTTGTTTTGACGCCTTCCATGTATCCTTGTTCCAGGTACCAACCCTTGTGTTTTTCTATTTGGTACAAAGCATACAGGTCACATAATTTTTTCAGCACTTCCTTGATTTTGGGATCTGATTCTGCGGATATTTTTTCCTGGAATTTTAATAATACCACCCGTTCTATAAAAGCTTCTCCCATGGTAAACAAGTGATGCTGGGATACGTTTACGGCATCAAATGGATCCATTCCTTCATCCATTAGCCTTTTCAGCCTTTTCGCTGCTGAATCCAGTATACTCGTTTCCCGGTATTCGAATGCGCTCCTATGAAATTCGGGGTCCAACAAGTGTTGCTCATCGGTGTTCCGGATAATCAGCGGATTTTTTTCGGTGATAGATGTTTTTGTTTTGGCCGCAACATAATTGATGATGGTGAAAAGGTTCATGTTCTCAAACTGCTCTTTGTAGGCACTCAAGCGGCTTTTGGCCACCAATTGGAGCAATACGGTATTATCGCCCTCAAAGGTAGTATAGACGTCCGTATCATTTTTTAAGGCATCAATCCTGTTTTCAGATAAATAACCCTTGCCCCCACAGGCTTCTCTGCACTCTTGCAGGGTGGCGGTATTGTGCCAGGTGACGTAGGCTTTCATTCCTGCAGCCAGCGCTTCAATTTCCTGCATTTCTTCTTCCTTCCGGTTTAAAAATCGGGAAGTAACATATTCCAATGCAAAATGACAGGCATAGGTCTTGGCCAATAGGGGAATCAGCCTGCGTTGGTGCATGCGGTAGTTGAGAATAGGGATTTCTTCCCCTCCCTCAGGCCCAAACTGCCTGCGCTTATCGCCATACCTGATGGCAATGGAAAGGCCTGACTTGGCAGCAGCATTCGCAGACCTGGGAATACCAATCCTGCCACCCACCAGGGTACCCAGCATGGTGAAAAAACGCTTGTTGTCTCCCGCTATGGGGCTTTGAAATTTCCCCTGCTCATCAACGGAGGAAAACCTGTCCAGCATGTTTTCCCTTGGAATGATCACCTGATTAAAGGAAATCAGCCCATTGTCTACCCCATTGAGGCCCATTTTTCTACCACAATCTTCAATTTCAATCCCCGGTAAGGTATTGCCATTCTTGTCTCTTAAAGGCACAATGAAGGTACTTACACCATAATCCTTACCCTCAATAATCAACTTGGCAAAAACCGTCGCCATACGGCCATGCAGAGCAGCATTGCCAATATATTCCTTTCTGGCGTTAACATGTGGGGTTTGGATCGTAAAAGTCCGGGTCGCATGATCATAGGTAGCCGTTGTTTCAATGCCTTTGACATTGGAACCATGATTGGTTTCCGTCATGGCAAAACATCCGGGAAGTTCAAGTTTACCTATGTCATGGAGGTAGCGATCGTGGTGTTTTTTTGTTCCCAGGGAGAGAATACTCATGCCCCAAAGTCCAAATTGAACCCCAAACTTAATCACCATGCTTAAATCCCGGTAGCTCAATGTTTCCATGACAGTGAAATAACCCTCCATATCGTCTTTACCACCGTAGGCTTTAGGATATCCAATGGCACCATATCCCTTATCAGCCAGTATTTTGCACCAGTCTAACACCTGATTTCTATAATTTTCCAGATCATCAGGCCTGACGTAATCAAACTTTTTTGTGGCAATAACGGCTTTCAATTCATCGATCAGTGGTTTCCTTGAACCGTCTAGCAGGGATGTCAACCGGTCTATGTCAAACGCCTGCTGGGTTTGGTAGCTGGTGGAGATATTGTGGTGATCAGATTTAAATATGAGAGCAGCGGACTTCCCGACTATCCCCAGTTGTTTTTCCAAATCAGCCAACTCCTTCTTTACCTTTTCCAGGGGGAATGTGTGGGCTTCTTCGGGCGCATTTTTGGTAAGCAAATCCATGCCTACGGAAGCCATATCTGGATAGTTTTTGTCTTCTGTTACCGCTCCTTTGATGTTTTGCCACCAGGATTCCAGTTCTTCCCGGTTTGGTGGCGACTCTGGATTGAGCCTGTTTTTGAGGTAATCCCGGTCTGCATCACTGAGCCAGTCAATTTTATCTAAAAATCGCATCAGTGCAGTCAGCTCCTGGTCAGATAGCAGGGCGTCGGACCATACCATGTAAAGAATAGGAAGCAATACCATGCTTCCAGGGGTGGGTTGAGAAAGGGTTTGTTGCATGCCTTTGATTTTGGTCTTCATTATTCTTAAAAAGATAAGAAAATAATTCTAACCAAATCAAATTTCTTACCAAAAGTTAAAAATATAGGTAAGGAATGCCAATAAATAAAAGTCCAAATGTGGGGAACGAAATTGAAAATTAATCGATTTTATCCCATTCTTCCGTATTTTTCACATTCAGGGTATCGGAATTGAAGGTGGGGTCCAGGCCTCTTTTTCTTTGGTCCATATAATCCCGCAAAGCTGCCATGGCCGGTTTTCGCAAAAGAAAAATGGCAATGATGTTTAGCCAGGCCATCATACCCACCCCAATGTCTCCAAGGGTCCAGGCCAATGCAGCCGTCCGAATGGTGCCATAAAATGTGGCCACTAATATCAGCACCCTCAACATAAACAGGGGCCATTTCTGGTTACTTTCCCTTTGTAAAAAACTCAGGTTGGTTTCTGCAATATAGTAATAGGCCATGATGGTGGTGAAAGCAAAAAATGCCAATGCAATGGCTATAAAGCCAGGGCCCAGGTTGGGGAAATGCTCACTGATGGCAAACTGTGTAAATTCCGGTCCAAATGGGACACCGGGTAAATTCTCCACGATAAACCCACCTTCTGGATTGATCACATTGTATTGCCCGGTAAATAAGATCATGAAGGCAGTGGCAGTACATATAAATAAAGTGTCAACATAAACAGAAAATGCCTGAACCAAACCTTGTTTGACAGGATGGCTCACCTCTGCGGCGGCGGCGGCATGGGGGGCGGTTCCCTGACCGGCCTCATTGCTGTATATTCCCCTTTTGATTCCCCAGGAAATGGCCATGCCAAATATACCACCGAATGTGGCATCCAGATTAAATGCTGATAAAACGATGAGTTTGATCACGCCAGGAATCTCCGTAAAATTAAGCGCCATGATGATTACAGCCATGAGGATGTAGGCAGCGGCCATAAAGGGTACAACGATTTCCGCTACCTTGCCTATTCTTTTTACCCCGCCAAAGATGATCAGGGCAAGGAAAAAGCAAATCACCAATCCGGTCACCCATGCAGGGATTTGAAAGGCATTTTCCACACTTAAGGCAATACTATTGCTTTGAACGCCGGGTAGGAAAAAGGCAGTACTGAGAATGGTTGCAAAAGCAAAAAGCATGGCATACCACCTGATGCCCAAACCTTTTTCAATGTAAAAGGCCGGCCCGCCCCGGTACTGCCCCCCCTTGATTTCTTTGAACATCTGCCCCAGTGTCGCTTCTATAAATGCAGACGCACTCCCCAGAAAAGCAATGATCCACATCCAGAAAACGGCTCCCGGACCTCCCATGGCGATGGCCGTTGCTACTCCGGCAATATTTCCTGTGCCCACCCTTCCTGAAATGGCAATGGCAAATGCCTGAAATGAGCTGACACCTTTGTCGGAAGATTCTCCTCCAAACAAAAGTTTGATCATCTCCCGAAAGTACCTGATTTGAAGAAATTTGGTGATGATGGAAAAATATACTCCGGCTGCCAAACAAAGGACGATCAGGGCATTGCTCCAGATGATATCGTTGATGGCGTAAATAATAGGTTCCATGTAATGTGTTGGCTAAGGTCCATTCAATTTCCGATCACAAAGAAAACCAAAATATGCTTAAATCTAATTTTGACGTCAAAAATTATCTGACAATTAAAAAAAATGGTGTTTTTTTCGCAATCTGCCATTGTCTGAAAGGTCTTTCCAAAATGATGATAATGCTATCGGGACAAGTTGGCTCCCAAACACCTCTTTTTTACCTTAATTCCGGTTTTGCAAAGCAGTTTTCATCGTCAATCTGAGGGATACTTCAAAAATCATTACATTTGTGCCGGATTTACCAGGAAAACAAAGATCCTTACGGAAATACAATATGAAGGAATTAGGATTAATCAGTCAATTACCCATCAACCGATTTACAGATAACGGTGCATACCTCAAATTAAGCGATGATGGCGAAGTTTTGATCCCGAAACGTTATTTAAGTGGTAGCGAGAAGGAAGGGGATATACTGGAAGTATTTGTTTATACAGACAGTGAAGACCGACCCGTGGCGGTAACGGACCATCCACTGGCCTTATTGGATCAATTTGCTGTACTGGGAGTCAAGGATGTGACAGGGATTGGTGCTTTTTTGGATTGGGGCCTGGAGAAAGACTTGCTGCTTCCCAATTCAGAAATGCGGCAGAAGGTGGACAAAGGTGACAAGGTACTGGTCATGGTTTGTATAGACCATAAAACCAACCGGCTCCTGGGAGTGAGCAAATATGAAGATTTTATTTTGTCGGATACCAGTATTTTTGAAGTAGGGCAGGAGGTGGAGGCCTTGGTGTTTGAAAAGACAGATTTGGGCTTTAAAGCCTTGATCAATGGCTTTTACGAAGGGTTGATCTATGGAAACGAGACTTTTAAACCATTAGAGGCAGGGGATAAAGTCAGGGCCTTTGTGAAAAAAATCCGGGAAGACAATAAAATCGATTTGCAGTTAACGCCCATAGGACGACAAAAGTTTGAGGAAGGGGCAGAGGTCATTCTGAAAAAATTAAGCGAAGATCCCTTTTTACCCCTGAATGATAAGTCGGATCCGGAGCGCATTCGCGATATCCTGGGGATGAGCAAAAAGCAGTTTAAGCAATGCATCGGGCAGTTGTACAAAAGGAAGAAAATTATCCTCAAAGAGGATGGTATATATTTGGCCTAGTGAGCAATAACCATTTTATTTATCCCTTTATGGACTAATTTAGCGAAATTAAAAGAAAATCATATATTTTTACCAAACTTACCCACTTAGTGAAAGCGGTAAAATTCCTGTGGGAAAATTGCATACCTTTAAAATTGAAAAATATTAAAATGGATAAGAAAACTGAAAATTTTTTAGGAATAGATGTAGGAGGTACCCATGTTAAAATAGGATTGGTGAATACCAAAGGGGACATCCTTCAATTTGCCAAAGAAGAGACAGGTGCACTTAGGAAACATTCCCTTGGATTTAACTTTGGATTTGTGGAGACGGTAGGGAAATACCTGAAAAAATATCCTGAAGTAAAGCATGTAGGGATTGGTCTCCCTGGTTTGGTGAGTAAGGACCGAACCACCACCCTTGAAATCCCAGCCATTGGGGAATTGAATGGGTTCAACCTGAAAGGGGCTTTATTGGAGAAATTTCCAGACATTATCTTTCACTTGGAAAATGATGCCAGTGCAGCAGCTGTTGGTGAATTGCATTTTGGTACAGGAGATAATTCAGACAGCTACCTTTTCATTACCCTGGGAACAGGGATTGGAAGTGCCCTTATCATTGATGGAGAAGTATTTAAGGGAGTAAGGGGCAATGCCATGGAAATGGGACACATGTTGTCCAGAGGTAATAGCCGCCTGGAACCTCTGATAGGCCGGGGTGGGATCCTGAAAATAGCCGAAAGGATGATGGAGTCCTTTCCTGATGACATTGGGGAATTAGCTTCTCAAGAGCTTGGTATGCACGTTTTGGTTGGTGCTGCCAATAAGGGCAATGCTGTGGCATTAAAAACCTTTGCTGAAGTAGGGGAGATATTGGGAGAAGCCATAGTGTCTACCATCCGCATCCTGGATGTCAACGAAATTTATTTTGGAGGTGGTATTTCGGCGGCCTTGCCTTTTATTTCACCGAGTATGGAAAAAAGTATTTTTCAATACCTGAGCCCCTACTACCTTTCGGACCTGAAGATGCAACGGGCTACCTTGGAAAACGATGCAGGAACACTCGGGGCAGCCGCCTTGTGCTTTATGGATTAAGGGAGGTGATCGTTACCTCACTTACCTTGCTGATGGCATTCAGTCGAAAAAGAACCTTTAATGGTTCTTTTTCGGGTTTTGTGCCACAATTTTCAGAAGGCTCCAGAAAGTATATGAAAAAACTCTGGCTTTTGTCCACCAGTTCCACGCGGTCCGGCCTGCCAAAGGTCTTGATGATTTCCTGGTTGTATTTGGCCAGGAAAGTGTTTTTTATTCGTTGCATTTCTTCGGCGTCCTGAAGCCTTAACCCTAAACATCCATTTCTGTCTTTTTTCCAGGCCTCCAGATCTATATTACCTGCATCCAGTTTTCCGGTACAAGAGGTTAAGAGTATGGCGCCAATAAATGATAAAGCCAAACAGTATAAGGGATATTTCATAATGGAATAATTGCGGAAGTAGCCTAACGGCATCAGAACGCCAAAGGTAAGCAGATAGTTTGGTATGCTTTTAAAATAAACCCTTGAATAATTTTTTGTAGGGCCAAAGATTAAACCCGTTTTACGGAGAACAGCTAAACTCAACTTTTCATTGTAATTGTAAGTCTATGGGTTGAGAGGCTGAAAGTAAGTATGATGCTCCCTGATAGCTCATGCGTACTTCCCTGTCTGCTTCCGCCCTGATTACTTTATCGTCTTCCAGCTGAAGGATGAATTGGCAGGTTTTATCGAAACGTACATCTGCTTTGCCATCCCCGTTCAGGTCCAACTCCCTTCCTTCGCCTCCGGCAGCAGTAGTGCCGATATAGTATTTCTCTCCGATTTTGGCCAAAGCCGTTGAAAAGCCCTCATCGGTCCAGGAGAAGGAAGATCTCAAATCCACTGCCTCCAGGCCCCCGGGAGATTTGGGATAAACCATCAGGTCTACCGAAGCTTCTTTGCTTTCAAATCTGATAGGTTTTAACCAACCATAAGTGCTTCGGATCGCTGTGCCGCTGGAATCGATTTGTACATCTTCGTTCAGGCTGATAAAATATTGACGGTCTCCATCTTCCCTATATCCGGTATGTACCATTTGTTGATCCATTCCGGTTTGGAGAGGCCTGCCGTCATTTTCCAATAAGGGAACGGTCAATCCATAGGGTAATGATTGGGGGCTGCTCAGGCGGCTTACCACAAGGTCAGGAGTGACAGTGAAGTCCTGTTTAAAGTAGGGGCCACCCCTGCCGGTGACATAGGAATAATGCAAGGTAAATTTAACCAAAAGGGGATGAACAAAATGTACTTCGGGCACAGCCTGATAATTGGCCGCCAAATCTGCAATCCTTACCCAATGGCCCCTTTCTACCCATTCCGGCCCAAAGGTTACCCCACTCAATCTCCTGTACGTATCCAGGGTATCCCCGCTTCCCGTTTGCAGATCCACGCGGGTGCCGGCTTTCAGGTCATGCTCTCCATCTGAGGGGCCTAGCCTGGCATCCCATCCCGATTTACTAAACCTGATCACTCCCAATGGCGTCCAGCTCAGGTTGTATTTGGGAATGCTGGCTCCACGCAGATTGGCGACTACCTGCAAGCCACCGGCATTGGCAAAGAAGGACCCGAATTTAGCGTCGGTTTCCAGCGCATATCCGCCTATTTCTGTAGGTGCCGGCTTTTCCGAAATCTCCGAGACCCTGCTCATCCAGGCCTCCGAAAGGTGCTGTATGGTCGCACCCGTATAATTGCCCCATTGGCTGGCCGGCTGGTAGCCCACCCTTAATCCCGGCTCAAATTGGTTTTTGGTGATATAGAATGAACCTTCCCATGGTTGGTCTGATCTTTGCCACCTTAAAATGCTGCTGAAAGCCAAATTTGCCGCTCGCCGGTATTGTCCAGCAAGCAGGCTATCCCCTCGACTCAGGGCATCTTCTGCCAGGCTTTCAAATGCCAGTTGGTACAGCACATCGTTAAAAATATGGTTGTCCGTTCTGCCATTTGCAGGGGCCTGGCCGTCAGGGGCCTGCAGTAACAGGCTGGTCTGGGTGCCCCGCCGAATGGCTGCTTTCATCTCTTTCGCCGAAGGCCCATCATAACCTTCCATTACCAAACCGATCAGGTTTCCCCTTCCGACAGCCTCTACTGCCAGGGATTGGGGATCACTACTCCAATCCTGGTACAGGTTCCATTTGTCATTTACAATCCTTACCCGCTGGGAAAGGTCATGCCAGGCTGTTTCTATAAAGGCCACTGCCTGATCTCTTTCCACCAGCCCCAGTTTCACGCGGGTCCATTCCCCTTTCATGGCATAAGTCCTCCAGTTGTTGATCCTTCCATCAAAGTTTTGCATGACCACATCCAATGGTGCCTTCATGCGATTCTCCCATTGTCCATGGGTGCCGGCATCAATATGGGGCCGGTATAACTCCAGGGCATAGGCCAGGGGACTGATGAAGAATTCACCATGCTCGTCCGGTATAGCCTTTGTCCCTGCAGCAAAGTTTCCGGTACTGTGCTCCATGGCAAGGATACCTGCTTCTTTTAAACCTTCTCCTCTTCCAGCTTTCAACAATACCCCTACAGCAAAGGCAAAATAGGGGGTGGCATATTGGTGTTCCCTTTTCAGGTAAGGGTCAATGATGGCTCCGGAACCATCCTGGTGTTGGGCCACTATCCGGCAGGTTGCTTCGATGGCGTCCAAAAATGTGGATTTGTCCAGATTGGAGGGCTGCCAGGGTTCGGCTGTCAGGTGAAAAGGCAGCTCAGGAAGTGTTATTTCCTGTGCCCTTAGCAACGAAAGGTTGAAACATAACAAAGACAAGAACAAGCCAGCGAAAAGCAAAGGAATTTTTTTCATTTCGAAGATTTTTTTTGATGGGCTTACTTTAAAATTGATATTGGATGGTTTCACTTTTTCCCTGATAATGAATCCTAAGTCCCCTGTTTCGGGCACCAGCCCTGGAACCCTTTAACATTTCCACTTCAATTTCCGGTTTTTCATTTTCATAAGGAGTCAGAATAGTGATGAACCTTTCCCCGGAGTTTTTGACCTTATCCATCCTGAAAGAAAAAGCGGGTCTCGGTTCTTTCTGGGTGTAAACAAAGGATACCTGACCTTCAGCCTCCTCCAGACTAAGGCCTGATTGGGCAAGCGTGCGGATGGCCAGGTTGTATCCCTGATCAAAGGCGGTATTGGCTGAGAGGGTGGAGGGGTTCAATTCAGCATCCCCCGGGGCCATTTGAAAGTTGAGATCCAATTGGCCTAGGGCTTTGCCTATTGCCTCATCGATAAGGATAAAAAATGATTTATCTACAAAGATTACCGATCTCCTGTGGGCCAGTTCAGGGTAACTTTGGTTTTCTACCACCAGTATATCATGTTGCTCACCGGGTTTCCAAAGCAATAGACTGGGAGCATAAGCTGCATTGGCACCATCCAATGTCAGTGTTTGATGGACTTTGGTCTGCCGGAACCAGGAGCGGTTTTCAGGGTCTCCACTATAGATAAAACTTCCCGAATCAGGGGTAAGGTTCCGACCTCCTGCATACAGTTCAAAGGTGCCGTTATCCGGTTGGCTGTGGCCACCACCATCAGGCCCACACTTTAATACCATACAAATGGCGTCCGTTTCCCAGCTGCTCCTCATGGAATACAATCCACTTTCCTTATAGGCAAAAGCAGTGGCCTCAGGTTTTTGACCCTGCTGCCCCTCGGTGGCTACATACAGAAAATCGGGACGGTCAAATAATGCTGCCCACTCCTTCAGCCGCTCGTAATGCTGTCCTGGTTTTCCCGTCCAGGCATCTCCAAATTGTGGTGTGGTGCCGTCCGGGAAAGCAAGTTTCATGGGTACCTCACACATTTTTTCAATTAACCGGAGGTAGTCCTCAGAAAAAAGGTGGCCAAGTCCATTCATTTCAGCCATTTCATAACTTCGAAGAAACCAGCTGATGCTTCCCATGTGGTAACCAAAGGCCAGCTCTCTTTGGTGGCCATCCGGATAGACCTGGTTTTGGATTTCCTGGTTGAACCTATGGATGGCTTCCTCCAGCCAAATGTTGGATTGACTGAATTCCGGAAAGGTAAGTGCAATGAAGGCCAGTCCTTCTGCTTCCATCAACGCCCAGTTGCTGCCTGCTGAGTACTTGCTCATTAGAAAATCAGCATGTTCATGGATAGCAACCAGAAAGGACAGCAATGCTTCAGGGGAAAAGGAAGGGGAATCCAGGAAATATTGAAAAAGACGGGTCCACCTATGGCCCCTGATTCCGGTTTCTATGGATCTCCAGGCATATTGATGTGCTTCATCCCTAGGGTTTTTTTCTACCCAGTCCATCAATTGTCTGCTCCAGGCCCGGGCATATTTTTCCTCACCTGTCTGACGGTAGGCCTTGCCCATGGCTTCCCAAAAAGTCATGCGGTTCAACTGCCAAACCCACTCATTGTCGTTTACCGGTCTGCTGCCCCAATCAATATCTTCTCCTACAAAAAAGGGAGGGTAGGCAGGCTGTCCTTCCATGACATGGGCCAGGGCATCTTTGGCTACCGCCATGTCTTTTTCACTGGCAGGATTATCCAAATGCCTTAATTCCTCCCGGTCTGCAGGGTGTTTTACTGCGACCCTTTTCCTGTAATATTGTAAAAGTTGCCGGACGACTACCAGCGGATTGCCCGTATTATCTGAATAGTCCGTCAGCATGCCACCTTCAAACTCCATCAATTGATAGAGCTGTTGAAATTTTTGGTGGAAAGCCCGGGACGATTTTCCATACACCAAATCCATCTTATTGTCCAGGGATAGATTATAGCCTATAGTACCCTGGTTTTCTTCTTTATTGCTGATGCCTTTTCCCCCATTGTTTCTGGCGGTATTGTTTTTTACTTCAAAATCCTTTGTTCCTGCCATCCATTGGTCCAAAAACAAGCCATGGCGGTCATTGCCTTCAAGGAGGTTGGTTTCCAGCGAAACGTTGAGGCTCTCCGTGACCTGAATTCCATGGCGTTTGTTTCTCGCTGCTTCGTTTTCTGAGAACTGGATGTTTTCTCCAAAAGAAAGCTGAATCCCACTGCCCCAGGGTGAGTTACTGAACCTGCCATTTTTAATGGCTGCATTTTTCACCCGTGTCAGGTGAAGGTTGTGGTGCAGCCCCTTACCGGGAACTACATTGGAGCCATTGTCACTGAAATCACAATGGATGATCTGCACATTATCTGCTCCCCGGATGGAGACACCATGCTTGGTGAAATTCCTTACCGTGAGGTGTTCCAGTAGTACGTTTTGTATTTGCCCTTCCCGCTCAGCGGAAAATACCAGTCCTTCCCTTCTTATGGCAGACTGCCTCGCCCGCATCCGCCTGCCTTGGTTGGGATCAGTGCCGGGATCCACCGATGCTGCCCCTTCAATCAGTAAATGGCGGATGACTACATTTTTTATATCCGGAATTTTGTTACCTACTGTCAGTCCCACTTTTCCCGCTTTAAGGATCAAAATGGTACTTGCTCCCATGCCTTCCAAATGGGTTTCTCCCGGTATAAGCAGGGGCGCATCCAATTGATAGGTGCCTTTCTGTAACAAAACCTTCCTGCCGGTACCTGCCGTTTTATCCAAAGCCTCCTGAATGGACTCCCCGGGTTTAACTGTCAGGTCCTCCCCGGTGAGATTTTGATCTGGGTTTTCCATCGCTCCGGTCTGGGGCCTGGCATTATCCAGTGGTTCGGTGCTGCTGGAAGGTATCCCGGATGAGTCCAGGGCCCTGTGGGATATCAGGAAATACCAGGAAGAGGAGGGCTGGGTTTGCTCCAGGGCTTTGCCGGTATAGGGCATGTCCACATTTTTGATTTGGGTATAGTGCTGGTAAACGGAGGCATAAATATCCCTGAACTCACCTCTTCCTCTGGGGGAAATGGGGCCATATACCGGGACATCCTCACCCAACATGTATTTGGCCGTATACTCAAAACCCAGGGCCAGTCTGTGGTCTGCCACCTGATAAAAATCCATGCCCTGGGTCCAGGCTACCTGGGCAGCCTTGGCCAATTCGCCCAGGCCCAGTTGCACATGTGGCCAATCTCGCGTGGCTTCCTGGATCTGTCCATTGGGATAAATGTATTTGGTGATGCCGCCGTTATTTGGCCCCCAGTAAAAGCGTTTTGCAGCTCGTTGAAATATATCCGGTCGGTCGGTGAAGATGCCAATGCATAGCATGGTATGGATCATGGCAGCATCCCAATTCCCATTGGCCTCTGTAAAGAAATCCTGTATATAAGGATAATATACCGTCAACATCAGCTTTTCAAAAGCTTTGATGTCATCACCTTCCCAGCCTTCATAGGTATACCTCAGTATTTCGGCTGCATTGAGGAAATGTTGCCCAGTCAAGGCGGCAATCAACTTGGCATCATTGTCATCAAAATCCCATAATTTGTCTGACCAGGCAGCGAGGATGGCGATGGCTTTTTCCGCATGAACTTTATCATCCGAAATGTACCAGAGTAAAGCCTGCCTGTAAGCTTCTATGGCACTGGCAGATAATTCGCGGTGGCCCTGACCCTTTCGCCCATAAGATCCCCTTACCACATGGGTAAAGGTTTCTGGTTCAAAACTCAGGGAAGCGGCTTCCTGCAAACGCTGGTAGGCAGCCAGCCATTTTTGGTCTCCTGATTGTATTTTGGCTTTCATGAAATCCAAATCGGCCTGGTTTTGGAGCATGCCCGGATGGACAAATTGCTGGGGAAATACCAGCGGGGGCTCCGGCTGTAGGGTTTGGGAAAGCAGGGAAATAGAATGGACTAATAAAAAAAATAGGAGCGTGGTAATTTTTATTTTCATCAGCGGACATGGGTTTATTGGCCTATGGGTATTCTAAATTAAGCAGTTCAACGCAGAATTGCTAAAAAAGAACAGGCTGTTTGATTGCCCCCGGTATTTTTTCAAAACACCTGAAGTTTTGCGGATTTCAGGTAGTTATCAAAAATTTTTCAATAAACTTCTATATTCAATGCTGCATGGGCAGTTGCTCCCTCATCTGTGATCCCCTCTGCGACGATCCGGTATAAACTACTTTTGTCAGCAGTATAAAACCTTATGGTGGCTTTACCCTTCTCGTCCGTTCGGACACTCGGGTTCCAGTAGAGGGTACTCCTTCTGTCCGGACGATCTACTTCCTGGTCCCCACCATATTTCGGAGAATAAAACTGCCTGGATTTACTAAAACCTCCGATCCGGTACACCTGAATGTGATCGCCCGGTTCCTGCATTTCTATTTCATCCGGTCCCCTGCGGGTGTAAAGTGCAATCACCCCGCCGGCTCCCCTGCCTCCGTAAATCCCGACGTTACCCGGACTTTTCAGGATTTCTATCCTACTGATGTCAAACTGATTGATGCTTTGAAGCATGCTCTCGTCTACAGGAATCCCATCCAGTAAGTAAAGGGGAGAACCTTGTCCCCTGATGACCGCTCTGAACTGATTGGGTCCTCCCGGAATTACCCGTAAGCCCGCTACCCTTCCCTGCAATACTTCCAATATGTTTCCCGATGGGGCTACGGGCAATTGATTGGGTTCTATCACTACATCTGCATTGCTATGGAGTGACCTTGTTGTGGAAATTTCAGCACTTCCTTCGACAACTACTTCTTCCAGTAATACTTCTCCCAATTGCAAACCTCCTGGTTCGGAGGAAATGCCCTGAAATAAGGACTGAGTAGGGGTAAGTTTCTCCCTGGGGATTTCCCTCATCTCCTTGTTCCAATAGGGAGGGATATTTTCCGGAAGGGAGGGGTCGAATGTTTCATCAGATAAGCTCAGGTTGACATTGTTTTTCCTTCCACGCGCATCAGCACCCTGTATCAGGATATCAATAGAATCCCTAAAATGAAACCCTTCAAAAGCAAAACGCCCATTCTCATCGGTTTCAGTGGTAATAAATGTTTCATACTTGTCCTTTAAGAACAATATGGCATCCCCCTTCACTACCGGGTCGCCATTATCTTTCTTCAGGTAGCCATTGATATTGATACTAAATTCCGGGGAATGGGTGATATCGGGAAACTCGTCTGCAATCATTTTTTCCCAAGTAAATCCCCGCCAGCCCTGCGTCATCAACAGCAAATCCATCACTTCATGCCTGTCTTCGTTTTCCTTGTCGAAATAATAACCGGGGGAGGAGATATGACCTTTTACCTCTGAGGCCAGCATGAGGTAGGACTGGATATCCATCTCGTCTTTGTAAATTCCTGCCATCTGTTCATCCGTGACAGCCAGTGAAAATTCATCAGAGACAGGGTTTCCTGCCTGGTCTTTGGCGACAATTTCAAGTTCCACCTGCTCCCTGCTCGAAAATTGCATTTGATTGGGTTGTATGCTTAATTTAACCTGATCGTCATGGTCTATAAATACCAGGCGTTCATTTAATGGCTCTCCCGATTCCTTCGCCAAAGTGAACCTTACGATACCTGTGGGGAATGCTGATTTTGGAATTTCCAGGACAGTGTCTCCGGCTGCAGGAATCATTATTGAAGCATTGTAAAGCAATTCATCCCGGGCTATGCCCGTTAACAAAAGGTTTTCCAGCTCCTCTAGGTTAGAGCTTGTGGTAATCCTCAGCTTTTTTTCCAGGTGGACAATGGACAGGGTGTATCCATTAACCGCAACTTCCGGAAGAGGGATGTTTTGAGTCAGGTCATTTGAAAAGTTTACCCTGGCAACGTATTCCTCAGAAGCTGAAGGTGTGAATTCAAAGGTACCCATACCGTCATGCCGGGATTTGAATTCCGTTATTTTTCTCCCTGAGTCATCAAGTATTTCTCCCGACACTTCCATTCCTTTTCCGTCAGGGTTTGTTGCTTTAAAGGCTATTTTTGTGGATATACCGGCTACCAGATTCCCCCCCTCCGGAAAAAACTGGAAATCGGGCGGGGTATTTTCTTCCTTTCGTGTTTCATTCCCTTCGGAATCAGCTTGCCAGACATATATTTCCTTGCGAAAATAGGGCGTTTCGTCAAAATTACCCATCCAATTGGTGTAGCCAAGCAAATAATACCGACCCTCCGCCAGCTCCTCAGGAAGTGAAATATCTCCCCTTGTTTTTCCCTGATCCACCTCAAGCCTGAGTTTTTTGATGACCTCATTTTGCTCATTGACCAGGTCGACGTAAAGGATCCTACTTTTTGAACTCGGTTTCAGGTTGGATGCATGAACAAGGTAGCCCTTCAGCCATATAATTTCTCCTGCCATGTAGTAAGACTTGTCATGATGCAGGTAAACTTTTTCCGGGGCAAAATTGGTCTTCCAGACAGACAGGTTGGTGGCTACTTTCTCCAGAATAGTACGCTCTGAAAAGGCCAGGGCAGCTAAAACCAGAAAAGCCAGTGCACTTATTGATACTATTTTTATGTTTCTTATCATCATTTGTATTGCGGGTCTTCGCCAATAATTTTTGCAATCAGTATCCCGTAAGGGCTCACTTTACTAACGTAAGAAACTGGGAAATAGGTTTGGAAGTTGATCCTATTGGCAAGTGAAATCAGCCCGGTCCGTACCGCCATTAACCAGGGATGTTGGAGTGTTGGAAACGAATCATCAATACCCAAATTATTGGACCCTGTACTCCTGTATTTTCCGAAAGAGGTCTCCAAAAATGGCATCCCTGTTCAGGTAATTGGCTACCCGATATAAATGTCGGGTATGGTCTACACTGTACGTAAGTTCATCTGTAAGGATAGGACTACTTCTGATCTCGGTATTGAACCACCCTGGATTAATCACATAGGCGATGGCTGAAATATCCCAAATCACCTTAGACCAGCCAAATCCATTTTCTGGCTGGTAGTCATTAAAAATTTCTACCAGGTAATCCCCAATCGCACCCTGACCCATCAGGTAAGTTTCCACTTCGGCAACGGTGGTCAACAAATGGGATGTAACCGGCTGTGTGGGGATTTGCACCAGGGGTACGCCGGAGTCAAAAAGCACCCGGGAGGCTATGGGGTCCTGCATCAGGTTGAATTCGGTGGCAGTTTTCCAATTTAGCCCTTTGCCTCCCAGCCATACCACTACAATTTTGTGGATGATTTCCGGCTCCAAAAGTATGGCGGAGGCTACATTGGTTGGGGCACCTAAAGTAAGGACATACAGGGGTCCATCCGAATTCATTGCTTTGCTAATCAAATCCTGGGCAGCCGGGCTTTCAATTGGTTTATCCAGGCTTTCAAGGAAGGCATCCGAACCCCGGTAAACAAAATTTTCCCGCTTTATGGCCAATTTATCCAACAGTCGCTCAATTTCCCCAAAGCTTTTCTCCATCCCATCCTTGGGACTTACAGAACGGTTATTGAGGTAAGGTGCCGCATAGATGGCCTGTACCTCCATTTGATCGGGGGAAAGCAAACCATAAACCACCGCAAACTGATCGTCAATCTCATTATACGTATCCGTATCTATTACCACCTGGACTTTACCCTGGGGGGCTTGCAACTGGTTTAGTCTGAACTGATCGTTTAAGGCGGGGTAGCTTTGGGAAAAGCTGGGAAAAAGGGGAAGTAGAACACCCATCAAAGACCAGGTAATGGATAGGAAGACGGATGTGGCATTGAAATTAATAGGTGTTGAATGTTTCATCGTTGGATGGGGTTGAATGATAAGTGAGGTTTACCTTTTTGGTAAACAATTTGCACAGTAATAAATTAAATTTAGTAATATACGAATGGAAATATAAGTGAAATGAAAATTACTTTTTCGAGTATATTATCTGTTAATATGCACTTTTTCTTATAATTTGGCCAGGAAGAATATAAGGAAGCATTTTCAGAATGGAATCGATTTAAAAGGATGATGCATTGCCCATTTTTTTCAATCTGCCAAATTTAAACTGTTAATACAAAACGGATAACACCTATGATAGTTGCCATAAGTAAATTCACCATTCAAAACGGCATGGAAGATAAAGTAAAAGCCGCTTTCAGGCATCGTCCAAAGCTGGTGGATGAGGCTCCTGGCTTTATAAAAATGGATGTTTTGAGTCCCTTATCCAATCCCGCAGAAATACATTTGATCACCTTTTGGGAAAGGGAACAAGATTTTGATTACTGGCATAGGAATCACCTGAAAGCCTCACATACCCAAATCCCCAAAGGCCTTAAACTGGTACCACATAGTTGGACCCTGACCAAATTTGAATATATAGCTAACTGATCATGGAGGAAAAAGTAAACCACTTAATTCTCCGGAAAAAATCAGGTCTTGCCGAGCGCATTACAGCAATGCATTTTCTGGGTAATCCGGATTTGGAGAGAAGGTATGGAAATGCAGGGAAAGACAGGTGTCGCGAAGATGCATCCTATCACCTTGAATTTTTAGCGGAAGCCATCACCATGGATCATCCGGAGATGTATGGCAATTACATCCTTTGGGCTGCTGCCATGTTGGAAGCCAGGAAAATCCCCAGATCTGATTTGGATAAAAGCCTGGAATATGTGGAACGAGCGGTTCAGGAGCTTTTGGGGGAGCAGGAATCGGAAAAGCTTCATCCATTCTTTGCCATTGCCAGGGAAAAATTAGCAATTAAAGCCATTGAACCGGGTTCATTTTTCCAGGACGAAAACCCATTAAAAATAGAAGCGAAGCAGTATTTGGATTTATTGTTAAATGCAAAAAGGAGTGAAGCTGCCAATCTTATCAATGCTTTGGTGGAAAATGGGCAGTCCATAAGGGATATTTATCTCCATATTTTTCAGGTAACCCAATATGAGGTGGGTTTACTTTGGCAATGCAATAGGATCACGGTGGCACATGAGCATTATTGCACGGCAGCCACCCAGTTGATCATGGCTGGTTTGTACCCAAAAATATTTTCAAGCCCTAAAATCGGGAAAAATATGGTAGCTTGTTCTATTGCCGGGGAATTGCATGAGATGGGTATCCGTATGTTGGCGGATATCTTTGAAATGGAAGGATGGGACACTTTTTACCTGGGGTCTAATATGCCGAATAGACAATTAATGGAGGCAGTGCTAAGCTATCGGGCAGATTTATTGGCTATTTCTGTCACATTACCTACCCATGTTAGCCATGCTGCTCAACTGATCCAAAAAATTCGGAGCGACAAGGATTTTAGTAAACTAAAGATTCTGGTAGGAGGGTATCCATTCAGAATCAATAGTGGATTGTGGGAAAAGGTGGGTGCAGACGGTTTTGCTGAAAATGCAGATTTGGCTGTTTCTACTGCTAATAAATTAGTGAATGGTTGATACTTACAAGAAAGGGAATATCCTGAGAATCATGTTGAAATGTGATCGGAAAGGAGCAGTAATTGAGGTGTTGCTCGACCAAGCCGGGGTTTTTTCCGAAAAGGAAGTTCCGGTACAGATCCATGAAATCATTTCTCACGATTCATTGGAGGCCTTAGGGGATTTTTGGATAAAAGTAATGGATCAGGGCATGCAGGAGCATATTCAACTTAATGTCAATTATTTCAATGAACAGCTTAATTTCAGTTTTTCCGGGTATTTGCTTTCCGGGAATATATTATTGTGCGGAAGTACTGAAATTTCGGAAGCAGAGAAAGCCATGGATGAGATGATGCTAATCTACAATGAACAATTGAACCTGATCCGTTTGGCAGAGAAGAAAATAAGGCTGGCTCAGAAAGAAAAAAAAAGCCCTGGAATGAATGAGTTGATGTTAAATGATTTTACAGAATTGAACAATGAGCTTATCAATAAACAAAGGGAGTTAACTCGCAAAAACCTGGAGGTGAATCGTTTAAACTCCGAATTGCAGGCTTCGAGGGACAGCATGGAGATGTTTGCCTATTCCGTATCCCATGATTTGAAAGAGCCTGTGAGAATGGTAAATGCCTTTATAAGCCGGTTAAATGGCAGGTATGGAGAAAGTCTGGATAGCAGGGCTCGCAAGTACCTGTCCTTTGCAATGGACGGAGCCATGCGTCTGGATAGCATGATTGATGACCTGCTGTATTTTTACAGGGCTGCCAGTGATAAAAATTATGGTCAGGTCGATTTGAACGAAATTGTAGCAGAAGTAAAGAAAATTCTTGCCGGACAGATTAAGGAAAGAAATGCAAAAATTTCGACACTATCCCTTCCTTTAATTCCCGGTTCAGCTACCGGATTGAAACAGGTTTTTCAAAATTTAATTTCCAATGCGCTAAAGTTTGTTCCAGAAAACAGGACTCCTGAAATAGAAATCATTGCGATTGAAAGCAAAACTTCCTGGGAACTGCAGGTTTCCGATAATGGCATCGGCATTCACAAAAATCACCATGAAGAAATTTTTAAATTGTTTAAGCAAGTTGGAAATCAGAAAAAAATGGAAGGATCTGGTATGGGACTGGCCATAGTGAGGAGAATTGTCGAGCAGATGGGAGGAAAGGTTTGGCTACATTCAGAAGAGGATAAAGGCACTACCTTTCACGTAAACTTACCAAAATAGTGTCAGAGGGATGTTTTCAACCTAACAGCCTGATGTATTATATTTTCAAGACATATTTACGTATATTCCCTTTCCAAAATATCCCTGAAAATGAAAACATTGCTGAAAACTGTTCTGGTATTTTTGCTTTCTTTTCTGATCTCTTCTGGATTTTCCCAGGTAACAATGGATCATCTCACATCAGTGCCCTACAATTCTCCTGCTCCTCCTCCGGAATGGGCCCTGTTGCAAAGGCAGTTAATGGATGCGCTCTATTCGGCGGCTATCGAATTCGTGGAGAAATACACCCATCCGGATGGCAGCTTGATATGGCGGGATGAATGGCCGGGAATGGATGGCTCGGACGATGGTTATGAAAGTTTTTACAATTTCCCTTTGTATTACGCCCTTGGAGGGCCAGTGGAAATGGACAAGCTTTCCAGGAAATTATGGGAGGGAGTAACCCGGCAATTTACCGAATATGGTCAGGTCGTAGATGAATTTGATGCGGGCTACGATTGGATGCATCACGGAGAGGCCTACACCAATTTTTACTTTTTTGGTTTGGCAGATCCGACGGATAGAAAAATGCGGGAAAGGGCATTGAAGTTTGCAGCTTTATACTTTGATGATGGGACTGAGAACTCCAATTTTGACAGTGAGCTAAAAATCATCCGCTCCCCTTTAAATGGAAGCCTGGGCCCCAGAATGATCAACACAGCCGAAGATTGGGTTACCCACAGGCCTATCCTCTCCAATTACCCTCTGCCTTACGACGACATTCCTCATGTCACCACAGGAAAAGACTGGAATAACGACGAAAAATTCGCTTATATCCTGGAAGCGTTAAACGAAAGGATGATGAAAGGGGACGTGCCGTTGAACCTGGCGGCTACCAGCTTGATGCTGAATGCGTATATGTATACCGCAGATGAAAAATACAAAAATTGGGTGCTGGAGTATGTTCAAGCCTGGATGGATCGGGTAGAAAAAAACGAAGGCATCATTCCGGACAATGTAGGCTTGTCCGGACAGATTGGCGAACACATGGATGGCAATTGGTGGGGTGGTTATTACGGATGGAAGTGGCCGCATGGTGTCCGGAATAAACTGGAAGCTACCACCATTGGAGCTTCCAATGCGTACCTGGTATCAGGCGATGAGCGATACCTGGAATTGCCCAATTCTGTCATTGAAGCCATCAGCCGGGAAGCCAGAGAGGAGGATGGTAAAAAACTTTTACCCCATCGGTATGATCAAAGAGGCTGGTACGATTACAGACCCTTACAAGCCATGTATCCCACCCATATCTGGTACATGTCCAGAAAAAAAAAGGACTGGGAAAGGGTAAAAGAATTGTTGGATCCGGAGGAAATGTTGCAGCTAAATTACGTTAAAGGTAAGGGTGAAGAAAGGAATACGGCAACCTGGTTGGGGTATTTGGAAGGAGAGGTGCCCAACTATACGGTTGATATCCTAAAAGCGACCTATCAGGAAATGCAAAACCGACTGGAGAAGATCAGAACGGATACTACTACTCCGGATCAGCAGGACGTTCATCATTGGCTAAACCTCAATCCGGTAATTCTGGAAGGTATCGTGCAAACCATGCTCGGAGCCCCCAATCACATTTACCATGGAGGGCTTCTCCATACCTCGGTCCGGTATTTTGATCCGGAGAATCAGCGGTCTGGCATACCGGCAGATATGGCTGCCCTGGTGGAACAAATAACGGAGGCCGGAATTTCCCTAACTTTGGTCAACCTTCATCCTACGAAAACCAAAAAGGTCATTATTCAGGGCGGCATGTTTGGTGAGCACCAAATAAAGAGGGTGAATCAAATTGAAAAATATCCATACCAGTTTGATACGATTAATCATTCATTTTTTGAGGCAGTGGTAAGCCCCGGATCGGTGGTAAAGCTGGAATTAGAAATGTCCCGCTTTAAAAATGCTCCGAGCTATGCCTTCCCCTGGCATGGTGATGAAATACCGGTGGTAGATAAAACATATGACTAAGGATGGATTCAAGAAATCGATTGCGTTTTGGTTTGATGTGGAGCATGCTGTTATGCAGCGCCTCACTGGTCTGGTCTCAGGAAGCCAGCGAAGGATCCTATGCCACCGCCAGGGAGGGCAGGGTATTTAAGATTTATCAGTTTTCACCTGAGACTATGCCGCATATAGACGGTAAAGCAGGTGATTGGGAAAAGGTGCCCGATTCCTACACCTATGGCACCTCATTGCTAAAGGATACCGAAGATGGGCATGGGGCTGAGATTGACACTACCGACATCGATGTTCGGGTGAAAGTAGGATGGGTCAAAGGTATGAACCGGTTATATTTTTTATACGAGGCCTATGACGATTTTTGGGATTTCGAACGGTTTAATCCTAAAGGGTACCTCAATGACATTTTCGAAATTGTGGTAGACGGTGATTTCTCCGGTGGGCCTTTTATTTATAATCCCCTGCTGCCGGAGGCCAGAAAGTGGGGGAATCATCCGGATCATATCCAAAATCACCTGGAATTCAGTGGCTATCAGGCCCAAAATTACCATATTTTCACGCCCCCGGTCAACGGCAGCTGGGTGATGATTTGGGGTTCCCAGCCCTGGATAGCTGCTTTTCCCCATGCCCACCAGGCCTATGATTTTGATTTCAAACAGGGGGAATCAGGGAAATTAACCCTGGAATTTTGGATTACACCTTATGACCATGCGCCCTATGAGGGACCGGAGCGGGCAGTGGAATCGCAGCTATATGAAAACAAGGTGATCGGCTTGTCCTGGTCTGTTTTGGATTTTGATGGGGGAGACAGAGATGGGCATTACAATTTATCCCACGACACCCGAATGGTATCGGATGCTTCCTATTTATGCGCCTTTCGGTTGATGCCGCTGGAGAAGGACCAAATGCCTGAAATCAAGGCGGCCTGGTCTTTTGCTTTGGTAAAGAATAAGAATAGGACGGTGGCCTTTAAAGATGAGTCGGAAGGAGAAATTAATGCATGGAATTGGGATTTTGGAAATGGTGATTATTCCAGGGAGCAACATCCTGTCTATCAGTACCCTGAATCCGGAGTACATTACAATGTTACGCTGGAAGTATCCGGTTCAGGGGGAAAAGATAAGAAAACCCGTTTTTGGGAGGTGATGGTTCCCTGATTCTGTCTTTGAATTTGATTTGGTAGTTAGCAGGAATCTACTGCTTCAATCGTTACACATTTAAAAACTTTTTCCTAAGTTTAGCCTTATGAAGAAAATGGAAGGTAAAGAAGTAAAATGGGGTGTTCTTGGTGTGGGGGATGTTTGTGAGAAGAAAAGTGCACCAGCCATGCAAAAGGTAAAGGGCTCCAGCTTAGTGGCGGTCATGCGTCGGGATGGGAAAAAGGCCGCAGATTATGCCCGAAGACAAGGGGTTCCCAAATGGTATGATGATGCCCAAAAGCTGATCGACGATCCGGAAGTCAATGCCATCTACATCGCCACTCCTCCCAATGCCCACCTGGAGTTGACTAAACAGGCGGCAGCAGCGGGAAAGCCAGTTTATGTCGAAAAGCCGATGGCCCGTAATTACCAGGAATGCAAGGAAATGATCCGGGTATGTCAGGCGGCGAAAGTGCCGCTATTTGTCGCTTATTACCGTCGAACCCTACCCAATTTTCTGAAAGTAAAAGAACTGGTCCAGAAAGGAGAAATCGGCGAGATCCGCTATGTCAACATTACCATCAACCAACCCAGGCATCCAGACATGAAAGAGGATAAGGCAGCCAACTGGCGCATTGATCCGGAGGTAGCCGGAGGGGGATATTTTTACGATTTGGGTTCTCACCAGTTGGATTACCTGGATTTTTTGTTTGGTCCCATAACCGAGGTCAGTGGAATAGCCGGGAACCAGGCCGGTGAATACCCGGCAGAAGACATCGTATTGGCTAATTTTAAGTTTGAAAGTGGGGTTTTGGGTAGTGGAAACTGGTGTTTTACCACGGGAGAATCATCGAAAAAAGACGAGATCAAGATTATTGGTACGGCTGGTGAAATCAGTTTCCCCTGTTTTTGGGGCACCTCGCTTACCCTCCGTAAAGACGGGGAAGAAGCACAGGAATTTACGTTTGACATGCCCGAAAATATTCAGTATTTTTTGATTCAATCAATTGTAGAAGAATTATTGGGCAAGGAAAGTGTCAGCCCGAGTACGGGAGAGACCGCTGCACGAACCAATTGGGTAATGGAAGAAATAACAAAGAATTATTACAATAAATAAGCGTAAGAAGAAGATGACTCAAAACAGACCATTGGGATTTGGGATTATAGGAACCGGGGCCATAGCCGGAATGCATGCTACAGCCATAGCAGCTTGTGAAGGCAGTGAATTGCTGGCAGTATGCAGTTCCACCAGGGAGCGGGCCAAACAAGCTGCTGAAAAGTTTAAGGTACCGGCAGACCATGAACTTGATGAATTTTTAGCAAGGAAAGATCTAGACGTAGTGTGCATTTGTACCCATAGCGGACAGCACCTGGAACCTGCCCTTGCTGCGGCTAAGGCAGGAAAACATATCCTCTTGGAAAAACCCATAGAGGTTAGCCTGGGACGGGCTGATCAATTGATACGGGCCTGTGAGGAAGGCGGAGTTAAATTGGGTGTAATTTTTCAAAACAGGTTAAAACCTGGCTACCTGCAACTGAAGGAGGCTGTAAATGCAGGTAAAATAGGGAAACTGCTGATGGGAACTGCTGCGATCAATTGGTACCGGGATCCCTCCTATTATACATCCAGCAGCTGGAAAGGAACCAAGGAAGGGGATGGGGGAGCAGCCCTGATCAATCAGGGGGTGCATACCATTGATTTGTTGTTAGATATTATGGGAGATGCTGCTGCTGTATATGGTCAGGTGAGGACCATGGTCCACGAAATCGAGGGAGAGGATTTGGGTGCTGCCGTGGTTAACTTCAAAAATGGGGCCCTGGGAACCATTACCGGTGGTACCTCCCTTTACCCCGGTAATCCGGAACGGCTGGAAATCTATGGGGATAAAGGAAATATCATTCTGGAAGCGGGGAAAATTGTGGCATGGAATGTAAAAGGAGAGGAAGATAAGCCCTTAGTCGCAACCAATCCGGGTGGAAGCGGTGCCTCAGACCCCATGGCCATAGACTTCAAATTGCACCAGGGACAGGTGGAGGACATGGTGGCAGCCATCCGGGAAAACAGGACTCCTATGGTTACCGGTAAAGATGCCAGAAGATCCCTGGCTCTGATCTTAGGGATTTATGATTCATCAGAAAAAAATAAAAAAATAGAATTATAGGGTTTAAATTATTATGATATACCGGTTGATTTTTTAATTGGTTCAGCGTTTTCGTATCCTATTTTTTCGCCTTCATTTATTTTGAGGAGATAATTTTTTTGAATAAAAACTATTGATTTAAAAGTAAAGTACAGGTATTCTTTCGGTAAAAATCCATTGAAAAGGGCTTTATTAGTTAGTGATGGCTGGAATTAAGACAAACATTTAGGTAAATTTGTGTTTTTAAAAGTGGGTTTACTATTTTAATGCTCATATTGTTTTTTATAAAGATTTGGTCATTTGAATAGATGTGGTATCTTAGATATGGGATTGAAATATTTTACTGGTGTTTGAATAATCAGGAGTACTTAGCGTGAATTTTTGTTTTATATGGAAGGGAATGAGGGTTTAATAAGCTTGGGGGAACTGGAAACCTACCAAATTCTGGATACACTACCGGAGAAGGAATTTGATGATATCGTAGGTTTAGCTTCGTTAATCTGCAAGGCACCGGTATCATTGATTTCTTTTTTAACCACAGAGAAGCAATTTTTTAAGGCTCACCTCGGGTTGGATCTCCAGGAAACCCCCATAGACCAATCTTTTTGCTTACAGGCAGTCAAAAGCAAAGAGGATATTTTTATTGTAACTGATGCACGGAAAGACCCCCGTTTCATGGATAATCCTTTGGTGCTGGGTGGCCCTGGGATTGTTTTTTATGCAGGAGTACCCCTGCACGCATCAAATGGACAGGCCTTTGGAGCTTTGTGTGTCATTGATACCCAAGCCCGGGAAATCAATGACAGCCAAAAATCTTCACTAAAAGCTTTGGCCGATCAGGTAATCAAGTTGCTGGATCTGAGGAAAAAGCAGCTCCAATTGGAAGAGGCTAAGGATAGCCTTCAGGAGGAAAAAAACAGGTTAAATAATATCATCGAAGCCACCAGGGTGGGTACTTTTGAGTGGAATATAGAGACCAGCGAAGTCCGGATCAACAGCAGGTGGGCGGAAATTGTAGGTTATACCCTGGAAGAATTGCAGCCGGTAAACATGGATACCTGGTACAAGCTGGTACATCCGGATGATGTGGCACATTCCGATGCGGCACTTAAAGATTGCTTTGATAAAAAGATGGAATATTATGATATAGAACTCCGCATGATCCACAAAAAGGGTCATGAAGTGTGGATCAATGACAGGGGCCGGGTGGTGAAATGGTCAGCTGAGGGCAAGCCCCTGCTAATGTCCGGTACGCATACCGATATCACGGATAGAAAAAATACGGAAATACAATTTAAAACCATCAACAACAACATTCCCGGAGTAGTTTACCGATATAAGCTTTACGCCAATGGAACCGATGAATTGCAATTGGTGAGCAATGGGGCAAATTTGTTATGGGGCGTATCCCCGGAAATGGCCATGAAAAACAACCAATTGGTTTGGGATCGGTACCATAAGGATGACCTTAGTGAACATCTGGCCACCATTCGAAAATCGGCTGAGAACCTTTCATCCTGGACGCATGAATGGAGATACTGTCATCCGGATGGGACTGAACGCTGGCACAAGGGCACGGGTATGCCCAAAAGGATGGAAGATGGCAGTACGGTTTGGGATGCGGTAATTTTGGATATTACCGAGAGAAAAATGGCTGAGGTAAAACTGAGTCTAGCCATGAATTCTCTACAGGAAAGGATCAAAGAACAAAAATGTCTTTACAAAATTACAAGGTTAAGCAACCAGGCGGATAACATTGATCGATTATTGACCAAGGCTGTTGAATATTTACCATACGGGTGGTCTAGACCAGAACGAACTCACGCAAAAATTGATTATGATGGAAGGTCTTACTATAGCCCAAATTTTGAGGCATCGAATTATTATCTCAAACAAAGTTATTCTACCAAATCGGAAAAGCCTTTACTGATTACCATAGCTACTTTACCTTATCCAGAATCAAATCAATCAAAAGAATGGGCAGAGCCTTTTCTTCAAGAAGAGAGGCAATTGTTGGAGACCATCACACAAAATTTGGTTGTGGCCATTGACCAGGTGGAAACCAGCAGAGAGCTTAAAAACTCTAACCGAAAAATTGAGGATTTGATTCAATCCATTGACGGGATTGTCTGGGAGGCAAAAGTGGATACTTTGGAATTCAACTTTATCAGTCAGCAAGTTGAAAGCATTTTAGGTTATACTCCTGAGGAGTGGATGGGGGATTCGGAATTTTGGCAAAATCATATACACCCTGAGGATAAATCAGAGGCCCTTTCTTATTGTAAAATCAATACCAAGGCAGGAGTTGATCATAGTTTTGAATACCGGATCATTGCAGCTGACGGTAGGGAAGTTTGGATCAATGACATCGTAACGGTGGTCAAGGAAAATGGAACCCCGGTAGCTTTAAGAGGACTAATGGTAGACATTACCAAAAAAAAACGTGTGGAGCAAAAGTTGGTATTAAGTGAGAAAAGATTTAGAGCCATGGTTCAGGAAGGGGCGGATTTGACGGCCATTTTAAACCTTGATGGAGAATACCTATATGTAAGTCCAAATTTCCCACAAATCGTAGGTTTTTCTGAAGAAGAGCTCATTGGCAAAAAGTCCAGTGAATTTTTTCATCCTGATGATTTGGAAAAAACTGAAAGTGAGTTTAGGAATATAGCCCATCAGAAACGGATAAAATCTTCCCCATACCGGTACAGGGTAAAAGGTGGAGGTTGGTGCTGGCTTCAAAGTGTGGCTACCAATCTGGCAGAAGATGAGGCAGTCAAAGGAGTCGTAATTAACAGCATAGATATTACCCATTTGATTGCGACCCAGGAAAAACTTAAAACGAGTGAGGCCCGCTATAGGGGATTTTACGAATCCCAGACCAATTTTGTGATCAGGACCGACCTGGAAGGAAATTATACGTATGTAAATAGAAAATTCATAGCCGATTTTGGATGGATTTATCCTGATGGAAAAATTATCGGGAAAAGTTGCATGCCCTCCATCTGTGAGCATGACCAGCAAAGGGTGATTGCTATTGTAGAGAAATGCCTGGCCCTTCCGGAAAAAGTGTTCAAAATCGAAATCGATAAACCTAAGCAGGGGGGAGGTACGGTTACCACCCTATGGGATTTTATTTGTATGGTGGATGGCCACGGGAATCCTCAGGAGATTCAATGCATGGGTATTGATATTAGCCAGCGGATCAAATTTGAAAGAGAACTAAAGAAAAATAATGAGCGGTATGAATATGTAAATAGGGCCACCAAAGATGCTATTTACGAATGGGATGTAGTGGCCGATGAATTCCAATGGGGAGAGGGTTTTTACCGAATTTTTGGTTTTGAAAAAGGAGAGCAAGTTAGAAAAATCTCCGACTGGCCGAAATTTATGCATCCTATTGATTCCGCAAACCACCAAAGGGACTGGGATAATTTTTTATCTGATTCTGATCAAAACCGTTGGCACAAAGAGTTTCGCTTTCGTCATAAACTCGGTGGCTACTTGTATACAGAGGAGATCGGGCATCTGATTCGGGATGAATCAGGAAGACCCGTTCGAATGATTGGTGTATTGCGGGATGTTTCGGAAGTAAAAAAAGCGTCGCTTCTACGGGAAATGGAATATGAAGTTTCCAGTTTCTTCAAAAATGAGGTTCACTTAACTGAAACACTTTCCGGAGTTTTAGCCTATCTATCCCGTTATGGAGGATATGCGGGTGGAGAAATCTGGATGGTTGGGATCAGGGGTAAACAGATTAATTTGGTTCAGAGCTATTGGCAAAATGATAAATTGGCTCAACTAGCTGGGAATACCGGTTCTTTCTCTTATGGAAGCGGACTTCCTGGCAAGATATGGCAAGATGGAATCCTGCAGGTTTTCAAAAATTTATCAAACGTTTCATCCTTTAGCCGTAAAAAGCTTCTCACTTCGGGAAATTTGAAGGAAGCTGTTGGAATTCCGCTCTTTCAGAAAGATGAAGTGGTAGGGGTGGTGTTGCTTTTTGGGGAGAAACAAGGGGAGGACGTTTTGACCGATAGCCAGGTGTTTCATCCCCTGGGAGCATTTTTGGGCGCAGAGATCAGACGTAAACAGCAGGAAGAAGAAATGATGTTGTTATTCGAAAGCGCACCGGAAATTCTGGCCATATCCGATCCTGATGGGCATTTCGTAAAGGTTAATCCTGCTTTTTGTGAGTTGTTGGGCTATTCCTCCGAAGAGCTGGTTTCCAGGCCTTTTACGGATTTTGTTCATCCCGAGGATCAGGCAAAAACGAAGAGTGAAATTCCGGAAATGATTTCGAGCGAACGACAAACCCGGAATTTTGTAAACCGCTACCGTACCAAATCCGGAGCGGTTCGATGGATTTCCTGGAATTCTTCCGAAGTTTTTGGAGAAGAAGGTTTGGTTTTTTCCTACGGGCACGATATTACCGAGATAGTCGAATTGCAGGAATTGCTGGATAATGCTTCACAGCTTTCCCGGGTAGGAAGTTGGGAGATAGATTTGATCAATAATAAATTGTTTCTCTCCTCAACTTCCAGGGAAATTTACGAACTCCCCGAGCATCAATTTCCGACAGTTGAAGAAGCTATAAAATTTTATCGTCCGGATGTCAGGGAATTTTTAAAAGAGACCATTAATGAAACCATTCAATCAGGTAATCCATGGGATGTGCAACTTCCACTAATTACCTATGCGGGGAATGAAAAATGGGTAAGAAGTATAGGGAAAGCAGAGTATGAAGACGGTAAGTGTAGGCGATTGTTCGGATCCTTTCAGGATATTCATAAGCAAAAAACCAATGAAATCGAACTTACCAAAAATAACCGTTTATTGGAAGTAATTTCCCGGGTGATTGGTAAGTTCTTATTGGTAGGGGATTGGAACCAGGTTTTGAATGAGGTCATGGAACTAACGGGAAAAGCGATCAGTGTCGATCGGGTGTATTTTTTTCAATGTCACCTACACCCCGTAAATGGAATGCCGGTAATCAGTCAAACAGCTGAATGGTCCAGAAAAGGAATACCTTCTCAACTTCATCATCCCGATCTCCAAAATATGTCTCTGGATGATTATCCTGACATCTATCAACGGCTAAAAAACGGAGAAACCTTTGCAAAGAATCGGAAGGATTTGCCATCCGGCAAATTGAAAGATATGCTGGATTCCCAGGGAATTGTCTCTACTTTTGCTGCGCCAGTCATGATAGACAATGAGTTAAATGGATTGTTGGGATTTGACGATTGCGCCAAAGAGCGGAGTTGGTCTGAAAATGAATTGTCCTTTTTGCAAACCATTGTCTCCAACCTTTCCTCAGCCATTCAGCGAAGAAAAAGCCAATTGGCACTTCAACAATCCTTTGAGGAGAAAAATGCCATTTTAGAAAGTATTGGAGAAGCTTTTTTTGCACTGGATAAGGACTGGAAAATTCGCTATTGGAACCATAGGGCAGAACAGCTTATGGGTTTAAACCGAGCCAGTCTTTTGGGGGAGGACTTGTTTAGAGTATTTCCCGATGCAAAGAAATTTAAATTTCAGAGGCAATACCTTCATGCACTGGCAACGAAGTCTCCGGTTCATATCGAAGAGTACTTTGAACCTTTGAATAGTTGGCTGGAGGTAAACGCCTATCCTTCAGAAGATGGACTGAGTGTGTTTGTCAAGGACGTTACGAAGGAGAAAATGGCATTTGAAAATGTTCGCCAATCAAATGAGCGATTTGAAAAAATTGCGGAGGCTACCAATGATGCTATCTGGGATTTCGATGTCGAAAATAACCGGTTGTTTTGGGGAAAAGGGTTTAGCACCTTGTTTGGTTATGATCTGGATTCCCTTACACCTACCTTGGATCTTCTGGTGGATTTCATTCACCCGGATGATCGGGAAAAGGTGGGCAATAAAATCCAGCAATTTTTAAAAAGTGAAACCCTGACGAGCTGGTTTGAGGAATACAGGTTTATGATGGCCAATGGATATTATGCCTTCGTCATGGACCGGGCGGTTTTTATCAGAAACAAGGAAGGCCAAGTAAGCCGGGTGGTTGGTGCCATGACGGACATTTCCTATCGAAAGGAATACGAAGAATCCCTGCATGCCTTAAATCAGCAATTGGAACAACATGCCAAAGAACTGGAAATTTCCAATAAGGAATTGGAACAGTTTGCCTATGTGGCTTCCCATGATTTACAGGAACCCCTGCGAATGGTCAGCAGCTTTATCGGGCTGTTGGAAAAGAAGTACGGAGATGTGCTGGATGAAAAAGCCCACCAATACATCAACTTTGCCGTAGGAGGTGCCAGGCGCATGCGTCAGATTATCCTTGATTTGCTGGAGTATTCCAGGGTAGGCAAAAATGATGAAGGGTTGAAAATTATCCACCTGGATGAAGTTTTGGATGAGGTTTGCCTGCTACACCGAAAGATTATTTCAGAAAAAAAGGCCAGCATCACTTACCAGGGTTTACCTGCTTTGATTACCTATAAATCACCCATGACGCAGTTGTTTAGTAACCTGATAGGAAATGCGTTGAGGTACAGCCAGGAGCAGGTGCCTCCACAGATTCACATTTCTGCCAGTTCAGAAAAGGATTTCTGGCTCTTTGCCATATCGGACAACGGTATGGGGATTGACCCTCAGTTTCATGATAAAATATTTATTATTTTTCAAAGTCTTCACAACAAGGAAAAGTATGGAGGGACGGGTATGGGTCTGGCTATCGTCAAGAAAATCATTGAAAACCTGGGTGGTAAGATCTGGGTTGAATCAGAGGAGGGAAAAGGGAGTACTTTTTATTTTACTTGGCCAAAAGTGGAAAATGACAGGGTGGAAAAGGTTTAGGGAATTTACTCCCTTACAATGGGGTTGGACTGTTTTCTTGTCGTTGAGTTTGTTGGCTCTTTTCCTGTCAAAGCGGATCTATACGATGGAAAAGGCCAATGAAACCATGCTGGTCAGGGAGGAAGCTTCCAAAGTACAGAACCTTTTGTCTATCTCTTTGGCCAATAGTGTCAGTTCCACGGAATTGCTCGCTTATATGGTAGAAAAAGGTTTGATAGAAAGTGATTTTGAATCCCTGAGTCGGAAAATTTTAGGTCAAAATCCTACCCTGGACGCCCTTCAATTGGTGGAAGCGGAAACCATTATCAAAACCTTTCCTCTGGAAGGTAATGAATCAGTAATCGGTTATAATATTTTTGAGGACATCAATCACCGTCAGGCAGCTGATTCGGCGATTGCAAGGAAGAAATTGTATTTTGAGGGTCCTTTTGAACTCAGGCAGGGAGGTTTGGGTCTGGTAGGGAGATTACCTGTTTTCAAAGACGGACTTTTCTGGGGCTTTACCGCTGTGATTATCAGGATGGAAACACTCAAGAGTTCCCTGCAAATTGATGATAAGGGGATGAGTGAAAACTATATCTATCAACTGGCAAAACTGGATGGGTTTAATGCTTATCCTTTGTTCGATTTTGAAAAGGACCCTGATTTTGAAAGAGGAATAGTTCATAAAGCATTTTTTGAAGAAGGAGATTGGTACCTCTATGTCAAGTTAAGGCATCCTACCTATTTCAGAAATACCCTTATATTTTTGGTTTTTGGATTAGTTTTCGCCGGTATGGTTGGGCTTTTTGTTTACCAAAAGACTACTGAACCGATAAAACTTAAGATGTTGGTAGAAGAAAAAATCAAAGAACAGCATGAACTGAATCAGGCACTTGAGAAGAAAGCTCATGACTTATCCATGTCTAATGAGGAACTGGAACAATTTGCTTATGTTGCCTCTCATGATTTACAGGAGCCTTTGAGGATGATCAGTAGTTTTATTTCCTTGCTTGGTCGCAAGTATGGGGAGAGATTGGATGAAAAAGGAATGCAATATATTCATTTTGCTGTAGATGGTGCCAGCAGGATGAGGCAGATTATTTTGGATCTGCTTACCTATTCACGGGTGGGAAAGAATCTTGAGGAAAATCCCCGTATTCAGGTAGCCTTTTTACTTGACGAGGTACTGCACCTATACCGGAAGCAGATCCGGGAGAAAAAAGCAGTAATTCATTATAAAGATTTGCCTGAAGTATGGGTAGATAAATACCTGTTGGGGCAGCTATTTCAGAATCTTATTGGAAATGCATTGAAATACAGCAAAAAAGATGAATCTCCCCTGATTAAAATCAAGTTGGATTCCCAGGGGAACGAATGGTTGTTTTCGGTAGGAGATAATGGCATTGGAATAGATAAAGCCTACCATGAAAAAATTTTCCTGATGTTCAATCGTTTGCATTCCTTCGAATCCTATGAGGGTACGGGGATTGGTTTGGCTGTAGTCAAAAAGACTGTAGAACATTTCGGGGGTAGGATTTGGCTGGATTCGGAAATGGGTGTGGGTACTACTTTTTACTTTACCCTGCCCAAATAAAAAAGCCACTAAATAATAGTGGCTTTGGTAAATGGACTGGTAAATGGACTGGTAAATTAAATCCGGTTTAAAAGGTGGGCAATTCAAACCCTTCCCTATATGATTTGCTAACAAATTGATTGGCCGGCTCAAAATTGGTGATTTTCATGTTTTGGCCATCCCAGATTAATTTGATGTCTCTTGCCGGGTATATGTATCCATTTCCATTGGGATTTTCTTCCCTGTAATCGTAGCTTCTGATGGCCAGGTTACCCATCAGAACCGATTCAGTCAATGGACCTGCAATAGAAAACGGAGAACTGAGTTCTTTGTACTCTTTGCTGCCATGCCCGGCTATACATGCATTTACCCATTGGGCATAGTGGCCGCCTATAGCTCCTTCTACCCTGGGGAGGGTGGGAGCAACATTGACACTTTCATTGATGGAGGTAGGTAGCAATTTGGGGTCAATACCATAGGTTGAACACATCATTTTACCTCTGGTACCTTCAATTATCACACCATTTCCGCCATCACCCATTTGCTCATTGGGTCCTAATTCCTCCGGTCTGCTGGGCTTGATTCCGCCATCCATCCAGTGAAATTCCAAATCATCTCCTCCAGGTTTTTTAAACCTGAGGGTAATGTGAGAGGAGGGAGGACAACTTCTAGGAAAATATCCCTGGGTAAATTCACCCGTATACACCGAACCTACACTGCATTCCGCTTCAGTAGGATAGCCGAGATCCAAAGTCCGGAAGGCAGGTTCCATGATGTGGCACGCCATATCTCCCAGTGCACCCGTACCGAATTCCCACCAGCCTCTCCAATTGAATGGATGCAGGTTTTCTACATACCCTTTCTCTTCTGCCGTTCCCAACCACAAGTCCCAATCCAGGTTTTTGGGCGCTTTTTTGCCCGACTCACCAGGCCAGGGAACACCCTGAGGCCATACGGGCCTGTTGGTCCAGCAATGTACTTTAGTAGCCTCTCCGATTAAGCCTGCAGCATACCATTCACGCATCTGCCGTACCCCATCTCCGGAAGACCCCTGGTTACCCATTTGGGTGACCAGTTTGTATTTTTCCGCCGCTTCTGTGAGCATTCTGGCCTCCTGAATGGTATGTGTAAGTGGCTTTTGCACATAGACATGCTTGCCCATTTTCATAGCTGTTAGGGCCTGAACGGCATGGTTGTGGTCAGGTGTAGATACAGAGACAGCATCAATGTTATTGCCTTCCTTATCCAGCATTTCCCTGAAATCCTTGTAAAACTTAGCTTTAGGATAAGCTTCTATACTACGGGAAGCCCTTTCAGGGTCTACATCGCACAAGGCCACTATATCTGCATTGCCGCTTTCGTAAAAACTCCTGATATCACTGTAACCCTTCCCTCCGGCACCTATTCCTGCGATGCGGAGTTTGTCACTGGGAGCCTTAAATCCTGGACCTCCAAGCACATGGCGGGGTACAATGTAGAATCCAGCAACTGCAGTTGCGGATGTTTTCAGAAAATTCCTTCTGGAATTACCGTCATCGGGCGTATTGTTTTTCTTCATTTTATATTTTTTGATTAAACGAACGGTCTAAAATAAAAATAATTGATGAAATATTTCAGGAATTCTCGGTTTAATACAGGCCGTGCCCAAATTGGTATATGAAAGGTTACCCATAGGCTACTTTTTTGAAACGAAATAGGTCAGGTGTTTATTGGATCTGGTTAATTGCTGGCTCCCAAGGGGACTATGGGTTCTCCGAGTATAGCAAAATATTAATTTTAAAATGGATTAATTCTTCCTTTCCTTAGGGCTTAAACCTGGATTATGTATTAGGTTTCGTTATGAAGGTTGAATTTGCAAGGAAATCAGGTAGTTTGGAAACTAGCACCACTATGGTGAAGTTGAAAACTGCAACGATTGACTGATTTTGAAGCAATTTCAGTCTGGAATAGAATTCCTAATGCATATTTTGCGTTTAACCTTTGTATGCTATTGGTTATGGGAATTCATAATCACTCCTGATATCGGGATGATTTGAAAAGCAGACTGGCGAAGCATTTTCAATCCCTTCCCCTGGCACTTTTTTATGAGGAGATTTTTTGGAGTCGGGGTTTAGCTTGCTTTTTTTTTTAATAGGGCCATTAAACCATTGATTTTATCTGAAATGGTGGCGGGGTTTTTTTCTACAATAGCCAGAGCCAAAGCTCCCAGTCCACCGATAAGGTCAAAAGCGACCTGAATTTGTTTCAAGGAAGTTATGGTTTCCTTTATCTCCTGATTGAGGGCTTTAAGATGTTGGAGTGCCGCTGCTGTTTCTTTTTCCACGATGAGGGTGGAGAGTAATTTCATTTCCCGGGCTGTATCCATCAGTACCCTTGCATTCTTACCCATTTCTATAAAGGTGTCCTGGCTGATTTCCTGTTGGCTTATTTTTTCAAAGCGGAAATCATTGAATTTCTTGGCTATTTCTAAAAAGTCATCCGCCAATTGGCTCAAAAATACGCTATCCAATCTTTCTTTCATTGCTTCAGTTGCTCAAGTGCATAATGTAATTCATTTAAATCGTTTGCCAGTGACCTCACACCATCTTTAAAAATATCCCCATTAATATTCATGTCTTCAGCCGTAAATAAGTGATGCGTTTCCGAAAGTTGGTGCAAAATACGTACCAATAAAAGTGTTTTTTTGCGGATCCTTGCCGCATTATCCTTCAATTGATAATACCTTTCAGCAGCTAATTCTTTTTCTATAGTATTTAGGCTGGCATCCAATACCTGGGTCTTATAATACATGTACCAGCTTTCCTCTTGTATATCAAGAATTCCCAATAGGTTTTTCTCCAATACAAAAGTAAGCTTTTCACTGATCAAACTGATGTGAGGATCCGCCTCATTCATGTAACGGACCAATTTTTTCCTTCTGTATTTTCCTGCTGCAGCATTTATACCCAATTCAGAAAGTTTTTGATAGGCATTCAACTGTTCAGGGTCAATTTGGTTCCAGCCCGCTCCAGCTAAACTAGCTGCAGGCATATCCAACTGATACCGAATCAACTCTGAGGAGGATAAACGGTATAATCCATCCCAATAATCTATTAAGGTCTGAAATAAATCACTAACCAATGAATCCGCTTTCTCATAGTCGGAACAATTGCACTGGATATTCCTTTCAATGCTGTAGTGGCTGATCCTGTCAAAGGTACAATCCCCGAGGCAACTTGTTGTAAAACCATAATCCAATTCATGGAATTGATCCAATCCCCTTAAAGCCTCTTCGGAAAACAGTTGGACGGGCTTCAAATTGGTACAAGCCAAAAATGGATATACCAGCAGGCAAAGGGCCCATCCTTTAAACATTTGCATGACATAAAGGTACCTAAATTTCCTGTAAAAAAGTGTATCCACACCTGGGAAGGCTGCCTTTAAGAAGAAAATTTGGTGTTTCATGTTAAGGTAGCAGGTTTATTGGATGAAAATGTCCACAGAAATCCATGTTAAAATGCCATCCAATATTTCGACCGTTATCCAGGTAGCTGATGATACTGTAAAGACCCGTTCTTCGAGAATGCTAATCATTCCTTCTGACAAAGATACCTTTTCAGTACAGCATCTTCGGTAATTTCCCGGGTAAGCTCAAAACCTTGTTTGGTAATTAATCCTTTCATGATCCAGTCAAAGGTTGAATATTCTTCTTTGAAATGAATAAGGGTGTCTTCTCTTAAAAAATCTCCGCCACGATTAGCTTGTCGTTCAATAAATCCGTGAATTCCGGCATCTCCATCAATATCCGGAATCACCACATCGTAAATGTACAATTTTCCTCCTGATTTTAACGCTCTGTAAATTTTTTCCAAAGCCTTTGCTTTCCAGTAGTCTGGTAAATGATGCAGTGAAAGGGAACTCATGACGGCATCCAGACTTTTATCGGGCAAGTTGAAATTCAGATAGCCACTGTGTTGAAATTCTATATTCATTACACCTTGTTCTTTGGCTTTTTTTTGGGCAAGCCCCAGCATGGGCTGGGAAATATCGATGGCAAAGATCTTTTTGCATTTTTTAGCGAAATGTATAGAAAAGTTTCCTGTGCCACATCCAATGTCGGCCCATTGGCAATTTTTATCTGGTGCCAGCCATTGATCGATCAGATCGCATTCATTTTGTATGTTCCTGAAATCATCATGAGAGGGATCATACACATTTACCTCCTCTAATGAAGCATAGTTTTTACCAGTTTGTTGGAATTCCTGGTAAAGCCAATTTTTTGCAAAATCATTCACGGATAATTTGGGTTTTAAAATTTAAATTGGATTTGATATCAAAATAAAGATTTACCGGGTATTAAAAAAATTGAATCTCCGTTTTTGATTGGATTCCTGTATTATGGTAAATTTATTTTTAATTTCGGCCAGGTTTCTGTAGCCAAATTTGTTACACCTGCTTTTTTCCTTCAATTTTGATCGGATAGAGGCAGAGGTTTTGACCATAAAAAAAAGATTCCATCTGACCGCTTAAAGACAAATTATAAACAGATGAAAGCAAAAAAAAGCATTGCCATCCTTGGAATAGGGGGAGTAGGTGGCTATATAGGTGCGAAATTATCACTAAACAGGGAAGAAGACCTTTTTCGACTGATTTTTATTGCCAGAGGCACTACTTATAAGGCTATTCAATCTTCTGGCTTGCATTTTAGTTCGGAAGATCACGATTGCCACCTTGAACCGGATTACCTTCAGTACAGTGGGGCAGAGGAAGGTCCGTATGATTTGGTGCTGCTGGCGACCAAAGCTCCGGCTTTGAAGGAAGCCGTGATGGACAATAAAGCCTTGTTTTCAGCAAAGACACTGGTCGTCCCGCTGCAAAATATGGTAGATGCAGCCAGTCAGGTAAGACCTTTGGTTGGCGAAGCCGAAGTACTGGATGCCTGTATTTATTTGATTTCAAATGTTCAGCAGCCAGGTCATGTAAAACATTTGGGTGGTCCAGGAAAAATAGTCGCCGGAAAGCCAAAAAAGAATACCCACCAATGGTTTTTTGATGTCTTGCAAAAAGCCCGGATTCCTGTGGAACAGACCGATAAGGTAGCTGAATACCTGTGGAAAAAATTCCTATTTATTTCCAGTTTAGGTGCCTTGACAGCCGCATATGAGGTGACTTTTGGCGAGATATTGAAATCTCCGGCATTATTTAGCAGCTGGCGGAAGTTAATGGAAGAAATAGTAAATCTGGCTCAAAAGCATCAGGTAGCCCTTTCCCATAAGGATATAAATGAAGCACAAGAGCTAATCCGTCATTTTCCTGAGGATGCCAGGTCTTCTTTTCAGTTGGATGTAGGCCATGGCCATTTTGGAGAAAAAAAGACACTGATAGATGATGTGATTGCTAAATCTTTACATCATGGCCTGTCTCCGGAAACCTATGAGTTGATGGAAAGCCTTATCAGCCAAAATATTAGGAAAAATGCAGGATTTAGTTCTTGAATAGAGGGAACCCTTCCATTTCAGTAAGGATTTATTCATGATTTATCATCCTTGTACGGTTGAATTATCTTTTTATTTTTAAGTATAGTGACCACTAAAAAAGCCAGAAAAGGGTAAATGGCACCCTCCATCTGATCCATTTGATCCATTAGGGAAGCCGTTTCAGATTTAAAATAAATGTACACCTGCAATAAAACAATCAATAGGGCTGATCCAAGAAAGGTATACTGCAGGAAATTTATCAATACTTTTAAACCTGCCTTTTGCTTACTGTTCTTTGTCATGATTTTTCCGTTTGATTACCTTCCAAAGGTATTGCCTGATAACACGTATAGCATTGACCTATGTTATTTAATTAATTAAATTGAGCTTTCAGGATGTTTTTAAATTTTTCTAAAGGATATGCAAAATCGGGAATCAACAGAATATCATTTAAAAAAGGCCAAGGAACTGTTGTCTCCCTATTTGCCCATGAGTGATGAAGAGTGGGCTGTTTTCAGTGAAGGATTGTCGATCAGAGTATTCAAAAAGGGAATGACGGTGCTGAATACGGGGGAAGTGGAACCCTACCTATCCATAGTTCTGGATGGACTTACGAGACATTACCTTTTACTTCCCAATGGGGAGGAAAAATGCTTTGATTTCTCTTTTCAGCATGAATTCAACTGCTCCTATGCAAGCTACATTCAGCAAAAACCAAGCGTATTTTATATCCAGGCCCTGGAGGATACAGTACTGGCTTCTTTACATAAGCGCTTTTTAGATCAACTGTATGCCCAATATCCGGTCAGCAATAAATTTGGAAGGATAGCAGTAGAACAATATTATTTATGGAGAGAAAAACGGGAAGTGTCTTTACTTGTGGACGATGCCAAAACCCGCTATTTAAATTTAATGGAAAAATATCCTGAATATATGCAACAGGTGCCCCTAAAATACCTGGCTTCCTATCTGAACATAAAGCCGGAATCTTTGAGCCGGATCCGAAATGAGTTAAGAAAAAAGAATTGATTTGAAAAACATCAGATTTTTTTACCTACTGGGTTTATTTTCGATTTAAAATTTTGAATCCTATACTTTTTATCCTCTAATAGGCTATATTTAAAGCCTAATCTTCATAATAAACAAGGTATGCTTCTTCACACGGGTTTAAGGTTAATAGGATTACTGGTACTGATCATTGTTTTTAGCTGTGGAGGAAATGAAGACCAGCAAGTTTACGATATGGTTATCAGGAATGGATGGATCCACGATGGAAGGGGAGGGGAGCCTTATTACGGTCAGGTACTGATCAAGGGAGAAAAAATTGTGAAAGTTGATACCGATACAAGCAGGATTTACCAGGCTGAAGAGGTAGTCGAGGCCAGGGGCAAAGTTTTATCTCCGGGATTTATAGACAGCCATGCACACGGAGATCCATTGGAAACCCCTGCTTTCGAGAATTTTCTGGCCATGGGTGTTACCACAATTTTTCTGGGCCAGGATGGATCAAGTCCCAAAATAGAAAAAATCGGTTTCTGGATGGATAGCGTGGACAGGATTAACCCTGGAGTCAATATCGGAATGTCGGTAGGTCATGGGACCTTACGGATGATTTCCGGAGTAGCTTATGATAAAGAACCTTCAGAAGCAGGATTGTCCAGGATGGAAGCATTGCTGGCTGATGCCATGGAAAATGGCTGTTTCGGTCTTTCCACAGGGCTGGAATACAATCCCGGATACCTGGCAGAACAAAATGAACTTGACCGGTTGGCTAAAATTGCAGGTGATTATGGAGGTATGGTCATGAGTCACATGAGGAATGAGGACAATGATAAGATTGTCAGTTCTTTGGAGGAGTTGATGCAACAAGGGAATTATTGTCCGGTACATGTCAGTCATATAAAAATTGTTTTTGCCCGGGGTGCAGCGCGAGCACAGGAAGTCCTTGCCTTTATGGAAAAGGAAAGGGCTGCAGGGAAGCAGGTAAGTGCTGATTTGTATCCGTATGAGGCGAGTTATACCGGCATTGGACTATTGTTTCCCGAATGGGCCAAACCACCGGCTAATTTTGAAACCGTGGTTCAGGACAGAAGGGCTGAGCTGGAGGAATTTCTCAGGAATAAAGTGAACTTGAGGAATGGTCCTGAAGCCACCTTATTTGGATCGGGCCCCTATAAAGGGATGACCCTTGCGGAGGTGGCGAAGGAAAATGATAAACCATTTGAAAAGGTTTTGATTGATGATGTGGGCCCTTCAGGTGCCAGTGCCGCTTATTTTGTAATGGATGAGCAGGTGATGCGGGAGTTTTTGAAAGATCCACATGTCAATATTTGTTCTGATGGAAGTCCTACTTCCAATCACCCCAGAGGTTATGGTACATTCGCTAAGATTATTGAGGAATATGTGGTGAAGGATAGCCTTTTAAGTTTATCTGAATCCATTTACAAAATGACAGGATTGTCGGCCAAAAATTTGGGTATTCTGGATAGGGGTAGCATTGAGGCAGGATATTTTGCAGATATATTGCTTTTTGATCCACTTGAGGTCAAGGCCAATGCCACTTATGAATCAGCAGCACAACTTGCTTCAGGATTTGATTGGGTGTTGATCAACGGTAAGCTTGCCAGGGAAGAAACGGGCTTTTCCAGCCCGGGCAATGGCAGGATTATCCGTAAACCCAGGTAGGTAAGGTAGAACAAAAAAAGCCGACCTTATTGAGGACGGCTTTAGGATTAGCTCAATCTTTTGGAAAATCAGGGTTTTGAGATTTCAAAATTAACCTGTTTGCCTTTTATGGTATTCGTATTCATTACGCTTATCACATGTGTGACATCTTTTTTAGGGATATCAACGAAGGAGAAGCTGTCGTAAATATCAATTTCACCGATATTTTTACCTGATACGCCTGTTTCACCAGCGATGGCACCGACAATATCATTGGGGCGAATGCGGTCTTTTTTACCAAGATTCAGGAAAAGGCGGGCCATATTTGGCTCTCTTTCTTTCTTGTTTTTTCTACCGCCCCTGTCGCTGGAACGCGGACCCCTGCTACTGCGGTCCCTATCGGAACGATCCCGATCCCTTCTGGGCCTGCGGTCATCTCTTCCTGAACTTCGATCCCTGTCAGGCGTGAAGTTCATTTCTTTGAATTTATCTACAGCTTCTCCCAACTGTAGTTTCACCAATCCAAGGGCAACCTGCTCCAGACTGAGCCCCTCTGCCAAAAGGTTGCCAATAGCTTCTTCATAAATCTGATTTTCATCGGATTTAGCAATTTGCCTGTGGATATCCTTGATCAGTTGATCTTTTTTCATTTGAATCAGCTGGTCTACAGACGGAGGAGCGGCTTTATCAATGGAGGTTTTTATAAACCTTTCCAGGTCATTTATTTTACCGGCATCCCTTCTTCCTGAGACAAAACTGATGGCAGTTCCCGTTTTACCGGCCCTACCTGTACGTCCTATTCGGTGAACATAATTTTCTTCGTCTAAAGGGAGGTCAAAGTTAAACACCGCTTCAACGTTTTCTACATCTATGCCCCTGGCAGCTACATCTGTTGCTACCAGTACAGAACAATGACCTTTCCTGAATTTATTCATTACTTTGGTCCGCTGTGCCTGTGAGAGATCTCCATGTAATGCTTCCGCAGGTACTCCTTTTGCATTGAGTTCTTCCGTCACCTCGTCAGTTACCCTTTTGGTGTTACAGAAAATAACACTCAGCTTGTACTGGTGAAGGTTGATCAGCCTGCTGATCAGGTCAGTTTTCAGTCCTGACCTCACTTCATAATAAAACTGAGAAATATTTTCTACGGTAAGTTCCTTTCGGAGTACTTTAACGATTTCCGGATTGGTTTGATATTTCCTGGTCAGCTCCAAAATGGGTTTGGGCATGGTAGCGGAAAAAAACACCGTTTGCCTGGCTGCTGGCATAGAACTCAATATGGTCTCTATATCCTCACGGAATCCCATGTCAAGCATTTCATCTGCCTCATCCAGCACGATCACTCCTACCTGACTAAGGTCTAGGGTACCTCTGCCCATGTGATCCATGATCCTGCCGGGCGTTCCAACCACAATCTGAACCCCTCTTTTCAGACTCCGGATCTGACGGTCTATGGCTTCACCACCGTATATACAGGTGGAGGAGATTTTTTTCTTGTATTTAGAGAGTTTTACTATTTCACCCTCTACCTGTACTGCCAATTCTCTGGTGGGACAGAGGATCAGTGCCTGAGGTTTGCTTTTACTTTCATCTATCCTGTCAATGATCGGAATGCCGAAAGCGGCTGTTTTACCTGTTCCTGTTTGTGCCTGTCCGATGACATCAGCACCCTGAAGCAAAAGAGGAATGGTTTGATTTTGAATGGGGGAAGGTTGGGTATAGCCCATATCTTCCACTGCCCTAAGAATTTCTTCCGAAACCCCCAGGTCTGAAAATAATAATTCGTTTTCCATGAAATGTTCCTTACTTCTCAAAGCCACGGTATTCCTAAATATCCCAGTGTCGATCAACAATAAGGAACCCCACGGCGTAGGAGAAAAATTTATTTAATAATAATGTGCAAAATTAAGCAAAAATATTCTGATAAACAATTATTTCGTGTTGATATTTAGAATATATACTTACAAAGCACTAAAATTAGTTAATTATATTTTGCATAAATAAAAAAAGGGTCAACAGACCCTTTTTTTACTATGTACTTTTCGTCTAAAAGCTTAACGTTTATCCATGGGAACGTAAGACCTGTCAGTAGAACCAACATATACCTGTCGTGGTCTTCCAATGGGTTCATTATTTTCCCTCATTTCTTTCCATTGAGCAATCCAGCCCGGAAGTCTGCCAAGGGCAAACATTACCGTAAACATATCTGTAGGAATACCCAAGGCCCTGTAAATGATCCCGGAATAAAAATCAACGTTCGGATACAATTTTCTATCTACAAAATAGGGGTCATTTAAAGCTGCAGTTTCCAGCTCTTTTGCAATTTCCAAAACGGCATCTGAAATTCCCAGCTTATCCAATACATCATCGGCAGCTTTTTTGATGATTCTGGCCCTGGGGTCAAAGTTCTTATACACCCTGTGACCAAATCCCATCAATCGAAAAGGATCATTTTTGTCCTTAGCTTTTTCCAAATATTTCTTGGAGTCTCCTCCGTCTGCTTTAATGGACTCCAACATTTCAATCACGGATTGGTTGGCCCCTCCATGCAGAGGACCCCAAAGGGCATTTATTCCTGCAGAAATAGAAGCATATATGCTCGCCTGCGATGACCCTACAATCCTAACAGTAGAGGTGGAGCAATTTTGCTCGTGGTCCGCATGTAAGATAAGTAACTGGTCCAATGCCTTGGAAATAACAGGATCTACTTCATATTTTTCGGAAGGCAGGGCAAACATCATTTTCATGAAATTCCCACAATAGTCCAGGTTATTATCCGGGTAATTAACAGGATGCCCCATTTTGTTTTTATAAGCCCATGCCGCAAAGGTTGGCATTTTAGCCATTAGCCTGACAATACTCAGTTGAATCTCTTCATCTGAATTATTGGGGTCCAGAGAATTGGGATAAAAAGCGGTAAGAGAGCAAATCAGGGAAGACAAAACTCCCATGGGATGTGCTACTGAGGGAAATCCGTCCAATATTTTCTTTATATCCTCATGGACAAGGGTATGTTTTGTAATCCGATTAGAAAATCCCTCATATTGAGAAGCAGTGGGTAATTCACCATTGATCAACAAATAAGAAACCTCTAGAAAATTGGAATTTTCGGCCAAATCTTCAATATTATATCCCCTGTATCTTAGAATACCCTCTTCTCCATCTAAAAATGTAATGGCACTTTTGGTGGAACCAGTATTTTTGTAGCCCGGGTCAATAGTGATCAAACCTGATTGCCCTCGAAGTTTGGCAATATCTATAGCCTGTTCATTTTCAGTACCTTCAATAACTGGGAGTTCATATTCTTTTCCTTTAAAGGAGAGTTTAGCATTATCGGACATATTGATTAAATTAAATGTATTTTAAAATTCCAAATCTGTTCAATTCAAAATAATATTTGGATCAAATTTAAGAAAAATTGATCAATTTTCTTTCATATTATTGTTTGAATCAACTTAAAATCGCAATGAAAAATAGATTATGCTACCGGTAAATTTGATAGTATTGGTCTTTTAACCTATAAATGTGGAGTTTAAAAAAGTTTAAACTCAGCAGGTAGCATCTGGTACCGGGCTTCACAAGCTTACACAATAGGGACAGTTAAAAAAAGCCCTCTTTGGGCTTTTCCTAACAAAAGTGTTCAAATACCTCTATCAAATGATCTCCAATCATTTGGGCATTTCTACCTTCGATGTGATGTCTTTCTATGAAATGGACCAGGTCTCCGTCTTTGAAAAGCGCCATGGCAGGGGAGGAGGGTGGATAAGGCATGACCAATTCCCTGAATTTTGCTACGGCATCTGTATCATTTCCAGCGAAGACGGTGGCCAATGTGGTGGGCTTTTTCGAAGATTTATCCAAGGCATGTCTTACCCCCGGTCTGGCAGCACCAGCCGCACAACCACAAACAGAATTAACCACTACGAAAGTTGTCCCTTTATGCTCTTTGAGATGATCTTCAACGTCTTGGGAAGTCCTGAACTCTTTAAACCCTACATCTGTAAGCTCTGCACGCATAGGTGCAATCAATTCTTCTGGATACATATTTTTTAAATTTAATTTTACAAAAATCCTAACTCTAGTTTGGCGACTTCAGACATCATGTCCTGAGAGTAAGGAGGATCAAAGGTCAGTTCTACTTCCACATTATTTACTCCTTCGATTTCCGAAACCCTGGACTTTACCTCTGATGGAATAGATTCTGCCGCCGGGCAATTGGGAGAAGTCAAAGTCATTAGAATATAAACATTATTAACCGGGTATACGGTGATCTCATAGATCAAACCCAACTCATATACATCCACCGGAATTTCAGGATCATATACATCCTTGATGGCATTGACGACCTTTCGTTTGATTTCCTCCTGATGGTCTATTTGTTGATCTGAATTTCCCATATTGTCTTTATGCATCAATTTTAGATTGGTAGGCCAGTGCGAATAATTTCATTTGCTTGATCATCGCTGAAAGCCCATTAGACCTTTGTGATCCTATGATATTGCCCATCCCTATTTTTTCGATAAAATATAGATCGGCATCAATGATTTCCTTGGCCTTTCTATCTGAAAGAACCCGAATCAATAAACTGATCAATCCCTTTGTTATGGCTGTATTGGAATCGGCCAGAAATTGGATTTTCCCATCCTGAAATGAAGTGATAAGCCAAACCTTTGATTGACAACCTTTGATTATATTCTCTTCTTTTTTTTCTATTTCAGGAAAATCAGGAAGTTGGTCTCCCAATTCCATGATATAATAGATGGTAGACTCCTTGTCATCACCTAAAATTTCAAACTCTCCAATGATTTCATCCTGAACAGCATTGATGTCTTTCATTAATTATTTCTTTTGGCAATTCTTACCAGACTTTCGTACAGCCGGTCAATTTCTTCAGTGGTGTTATAAACAGCAAAAGATGCCCTGACAGTTCCTTCAATACCATACCAATCCATCAAAGGTTGGGTGCAATGATGTCCTGTTCGTACGGCAATCCCTGAAGCATCCAACATCATCCCCACATCAAAAGGATGGGTGTTTCTGATGTTAAAACTCATGACACTCACCTTATCATTTGCTGTGCCAACAGGCTCAAAACCCTTTATAGTGGCACATTTTTTCATTGCATAGCCTAGTAAATAGGATTCGTGGTTTTGAATATTTTCTTTTCCACAATCATTGATGAAGGAGAGTGCCTGCTCGAAAGCAATTACATCTGCTATATTTGGTGTCCCGGCCTCAAACTTATAAGGGATCGTATTATAGGTGGTTTTTTCAAACCTAACTTCACTGATCATTTCTCCTCCTCCCTGGTAGGGGGGCATGGCTTCCAGCAATTCACGCTTTCCATACAACACACCTACTCCGGTGGGGCCATACAATTTATGGGCTGAAAAGGCGAGGAAATCACAATCCAATTCCTGCACATCTACAGACAAATGAGCCGTACTTTGTGCCCCATCAACCAGAAATTTTGCCCCTTGCTCATGAGCCAGATCAATCATCTCTTTGATAGGATTAACAGTCCCAAGAGCGTTTGATGCATGCACTACAGCAACAAGTTTGGTTTTTGGGGACAATAACTTTTTGTAAGCTTCAAAATCAAGTTCCCCATTATTGAAAATAGGAATAACCTTTAAAATGGCTTTATTGTTTTCGCATAGCATTTGCCAGGGAACAATATTGGAATGGTGTTCCATGGTGGAAATGATAATTTCATCTCCCTCCCTGATGAATTTTTTGCCAAATGTGTTGGCCACCAGGTTTATACCTTCCGTTGTGCCTTTGGTAAAGATCACTTCTTCAGCGGCTCGGGCATTGATAAATTCCTTTATACGGGTCCGGGTGAGCTCGTAATGTTCCGTGGCTCGGGAAGCCAGGGTATGGGCCCCTCTGTGAATGTTGGAATTGTCCTGCTCGTAATAGGCCTTTAATGCGGCTATTACCCGTGCTGGCTTCTGAGTGGTAGCTGCATTATCAAAATAGGCCAAGGGTTTACCGTTAACTTCCTGATGAAGCACCGGAAATTCCTTGCGTATACTGAGTACATCTATTCCCTTGTTATTTGTATTAATAACTTCCACCAAGTCGCTCATGCACTAATTTTTCACAATATTTTTTAAAAGGCTCAATGCTTATTTTTTCAAGGACTTCACCCGCAAAAGCGTATAGCAATAAGGCCCGGGCTGATTCCTTACTCATTCCTCTGGCTCTCATATAAAACAACGCCTCTTCATCCAACTGCCCGGTAGTACACCCATGTGAACATTTCACATCGTCCGCCCAAATCTCAAGTTGAGGTTTGGTGTTTACCGTTGCATCCTCAGATAAAAGGATATTATTATTTTGTTGAAAAGCATTGGTTTTCTGAGCGATTTGCCGGACAAAAATTTTACCGTTGAAAACTCCCCTGGAATGGTCAGCCAAAATGCCTTTGTAAAGTTCATTTGATTGGGAATGCGGCTGGGTATGGTCTACGTTGGTATGATTATCCACGTGTGTTTTTCCGTTGAGGAGGTATAAACCGTACATGTTTCCTTCACAATTGCTGGCATTCAGGTCTATACTCAGGTTGTTTCGAATCATTCCTGCTTCTAAGCTCAGGACCACGGAGGTAAGGGTAGCGTCTTTATGAACATTCGCACCAGTATTGTGTACCTCAAGGGTGTTTTTGTTCCCATCCTGAAGTTTGTAATGGCGTATATGGGCATTTTCAGCTACAGCCCACTCGGAAACGGAGTTGACGAAGACAGTTTCATCATTTAAAAAAACTGTCAGTTCTATCACCGAAGCCTGGGAATTTTTTCCAGCATTAATAAATACCCTGGGATAAACACAGGCCCCATTTTCGTCTGCCCGCACATAATGAACCATTACCAGCGGTTTTTTTAATATCTTTCCATCAGGAATGTCTATCCTCAAGCCTTGAGAAAAGGAAAATGTATTCAAAGCACTGAAAGCATCATTTTCGGGCTTCTCAATTTGACCAATTTCCTGAATAGCGGAAGCATCCAGATCGTTGAAGTGGTGCAAGCCAAATAAACCCTCAGGCGAATCCGATAGGCCTTTTTCAGGAATGCCATTATTGGTTACAATTTGGTATCCATCAATTGAATCTAAAAGGTCTTTTAGTGCTTCCACCTTTTCAAGATTTGAAATGGGGGAAGGAGAACCTGGGTTTTCAATTGAATCAGCGATTTTTTTGCTGATATTGGTGTATTTGTATTCCTCAGCTTTGACTGTAGGAAAGCCAACTTCCTCCAAAACAAGTCTTGCTTTTGACTTTAAATCCGAAAAAAATTTCGGATCAGCGCTTTCCGGCTTTGCCTGGAGAAATAAGTCTGCTAATTTATGATCTTTTTTGAGAGACAATGTCATGTTGTAAGTTGAAATCTTAAAATGAATTAGACAGCTGTGCCAGCGACCTCATCCTTAATCCAGTCGTAACCTTTTTCTTCCAGTTCCAAGGCCAGGGCTTTGGTTCCCGATTTTACTATCCGCCCATTAAAAAGGACGTGAACATAGTCTGGTACGATATAGTCCAGCAGACGTTGGTAGTGGGTGACAACGATGGTGGCGTTGTCTTTGGATTTTAACTGATTCACTCCATTAGCCACCACTTTCAGTGCATCGATGTCTAATCCGGAATCTGTTTCATCAAGGATGGAAAGGGTGGGTTCCAAAACCGCCATTTGAAAAATTTCATTTTTCTTTTTTTCTCCCCCTGAAAATCCTTCATTCAAGGCCCTGCTGAGCAATTTTTGGTCGATTTCCACCAATTTCATTTTTTCCTTCATCAGGGAAAGGAATTTTACTGCATCCAAAGGCTCCTGACCCCGGTATTCCCTGACTTGATTCACTGCTGTCCGCAGAAAATTAGTGGAACTCACTCCTGGAATTTCAACAGGATATTGAAAGGCTAGAAACACACCTTCCCTGGCCCTGTCTTCAGGACTGAGGTCCAATAAGTCTTTTCCTTTAAAGGTAACTTCACCTGCCGTTACCTCATATTCTTCCCTGCCTGCAAGTACAGAGGCCAGGGTTGATTTGCCGGAACCATTGGGTCCCATGATGGCGTGTACCTCTCCAGGCTTGATTTCCAGGTTAATACCATTAAGTATAGCAATACCTTCTACCGAGGCATGTAAATTTTTTATTGATAACATTTTTTATCTATTTTTTATCCTACGCTTCCTTCCAATGTGAGTGCAAGCAATTTTTGCGCTTCTACCGCAAATTCCATGGGCAATTGGTTCAATACTTCTTTGGCATAGCCGTTAACAATCAGCGCAACGGCATCCTCGGAATCTATACCCCTTTGGTTGCAATAGAAGATTTGATCTTCACCAATTTTGGAAGTAGTAGCCTCATGCTCTACCTGAGCAGTGGAGTTGTGAATATCTATATAAGGAAAAGTGTGTGCTCCGCAATTGTTACCCATGAGAAGAGAATCACACTGGGAGAAATTCCTTGCGTTCACAGCCCTTTTCATAATTTGTACCTGACCTCTGTAAGAGTTCTGAGATTTTCCGGCAGAAATACCTTTAGAAACAATTCTGGATTTGGTGTTTTTCCCAATGTGAATCATTTTGGTACCCGTATCTGCCTGCTGGTAATTGTTGGTAACGGCTACAGAATAGAACTCACCAATAGAATGATCTCCCTTCAAAATGCAGGAAGGATATTTCCAGGTAACCGCAGAGCCTGTTTCTACCTGTGTCCAGGAAATTTTGGAGTAATCTCCTGCACAAATACCCCTTTTGGTCACAAAGTTATAAATTCCACCTTTACCGTTTTTATCTCCCGGGAACCAATTTTGAACGGTAGAATATTTTACCTCGGCATTTTCTGCGGCATAAATTTCTACTACAGCGGCATGCAATTGATTCTCATCTCTTTGCGGAGCGGTACACCCCTCAAGATAGGACACGTAAGACTTATCTTCCGCTATGATTAGCGTTCTTTCAAACTGACCGGTATTGGCAGCATTGATCCTGAAGTAGGTAGACAATTCCATTGGGCACCTGACACCCTTGGGGATATAGCAGAAAGATCCGTCTGAAAACACAGCAGAATTAAGTGCTGCAAAATAATTATCTGTGGCAGGAACTACAGAACCCAGGTATTCCTTAACCAATTCGGGATGTTCCTTAACGGCTTCACTAAACGAACAGAAAATTACCCCCAATTTGGATAAGGTATCTTTAAAAGTTGTTCCAACAGATACAGAATCCAAAACAGCATCAACGGCTATTCCCTGCAGTCTTTTTTGTTCATTTAAAGAAATACCCAGACGTTCATATATTTTAAGCAACTCAGGATCAATTTCATCGATACTCTTGGGTTTGCTTTTTTGTTTGGGTGCAGAATAATACCTCAGGCTTTGATAATCAATTTTTGGATAACTAACATTTGGCCAGGTAGGCTCTTCCATTTTTTCCCAATGTCTGAAAGCTTTTAATCGCCAATCCAACAGCCATTGAGGCTCTTCCTTTTTTGAAGAAATCCACCTGATGATATCCTCATTTAATCCCACCGGAGCTTCGTCAGCTTCATAATTTACCGACCAGCCATGTTCGTATTCCTTAGAGGTAAATTCTTCTAAAATCTCATTGTCTTTGCTCATAAAAAGAGTTATTTAGACTAATTATATTTTGTTGCACAAATATACAACATTAATCTATTTTTTATTGTTCGAAGAGTGGGCAAATTAATAGAAAAATTTACTTATTTAAGGGCTAAAATGCTTTATATTAATCACTTAAAATATAAAAAATGCCAAATGCGAACCTTTTACATTCTATGAAAAAACACATTAAATATTTAAAAATAAAAATAAATTTTTTATTTAGATTTAATCTTAATAATTAACTATATTGTTATTTTTTACTCTCCAGAAGCTGTATCGGCCGGTTGATGCTTTCTTCCAGAACGATGAGTGTTTCAGTACGGTCTATCCCTTCCACCAATTGGATCTTGTTGAGCACATCCCTTAAGTGATTGGTGTCTTTACAGATTATTTTGGCAAAAATACTGTAGTTTCCGGTAGTGTAGTAGGCGTTAATTACTTCTGCGATTTCTTTAAGTCTTTCAATTACATTGTCATAAAGAGAGCTTTTCTCCAGATAAATTCCTAAAAAGGCAGAAATATCATATCCCAATTTTGAAAAATCGATGTTAAGGGTCGCACTTTTGACAATGCCCAAATCCTCCAACTTTCTCATTCGGACATGGACTGTACCTGATGAAACAAAAACCTTTTTGGCAATTTCGGTAAAAGGTGTTTTGGCATCTTCATTGAGCAGGGAAATGATTTTAAGATCAATATTGTCAATATCTAAAATTTTGTCCATTATTCAGCGAGTTAATTGTTAATTCCAAAATAAAGATCTGGTTTAATTATTAAATTGTCAAAGTATTTGAAGACTTTTTTCTATTTTGAACAACAGCAGCCATTTTTTCACCATTTTTTTTAAATTTACAAAGGGAAGGCTATTCCGGGTTTGCCGGTGTTGTACCGAAACAATGTTTTTTTTTGCCGATTGACTTTTTTATAACAATTCAGCCTTGAATCAATTAAAAGCATACTCCCTTCCCTGTTTTAATTATAAATGTGTACTATCAAAATTAGTCAAAATAACCCCAACACATGATTGTAATCCATAATTTCAAATCACTTTGCCTGTTCATTATTGTGTTTTTTTGTTTGTTGCGCTCCGGAATTGGGCAGGAAAATAAACGGGCCTTGGCACACAAGGACTATGATTCCTGGGAGTCCATTTCTAGTTCCACGATTTCAAATGATGGAAGTTGGGTCGGAGTAGAAATCGGGTTACAGGATGGGGATGGAAGGGTGGAGCTAGTTCCTGCTTC
>Ga0008836_100090_pt1 | contig 88006 bp, 82 predicted proteins | sample HotLakConsUCCR28_FD_62214 | JGI IMG/M metagenome (GOLD analysis project Ga0008836, IMG submission 62214) | Hypersaline microbial mat communities from Hot Lake, Washington, USA - Hot Lake Consortium UCC-R28 (Hybrid Assembly) ... | reverse complement strand
GGAAACCTTGTCTCAGCCCCTCGAACCCATGCCTCTTGACCTCGCCGCCTGAGAAACCGAAAGATCACATGCCCGGAGATGGCCGCCAGGAAATTTCCACAGCATTCGCGACACGACCCTGCTTTCAGTCCAAGTTTTCTAAATTCTAATCCTAATACATCTTCCGTGGAGTTTTTACCGTGCAGCTTCATACTCAATGCTTCGAGCAATGTTTCATCGCCGTTTGCCTTGGATAGCAATTTCTGTGCAAGCTCCAGCAAACGTTCGGACGGTAAGTGTGCGTAGTTGTCCCTCCAAAGAATAGGTCCAAACATCCAAGTCCCTACCTCTTGGTTATCGAGTAAGGCCATGCATCGATCCAGATCTGCCTCCGTAAAGCTATTTGACGGGTGAAGGGCAACAAGGACCGTCCGCAGTTCCGAATGGGCTGCGCATTCATCCAAGAGTTCTTTCGAAAGCGTATAATCTTGAGCAGCAACCTCTTCTATAAAGCCGCCAATCACCGAAAAGTCGTGGTGTGAACCGGTTGTGCGGGCAAGTTGTTCCAGTAAGTCTTTCCAGCTTTCACGGAAATTGTGCGAGCCCTTCGCAAGGCCTTTTCCGAATGCCCTGCGATAGGGCATCCATTCGGTAGAAAATAATTCAGAACCCAAATCATTGAGTTTATGGTCTGACGTTGCAAAACTCTCTCCCAAATCTATTGCCTTTGCGGCCAATCGATTTTCGGCATCCCGATACTTGTTATCGCTGCTGTCGTCGAACGCATCATCCAGTGTCCAGCAGTCATGACCTTTGCCCAGAACGTATGTTTTGATCTTTGCAATCAGGTCATGAGGTTCCAGGTCACGATCCAGATCGGCGAGGCTTCGTGGGAGTGGCTCTGGCTCAGCTTCGTCCTTTTGATTTCTGTAATCGAAGTAGATGATTGACCGAACGGCCTTCCAGCCTTCGCCCCATGGCATGTGATCATTGATTACCCGTGCCGCTTCGACCAATTTTTCCCTCATTGCTTCATGATGCCAAAGACCGCGAAACTCATTTGCCAAAACCCGTCTTGCACGTGTTTTCATGTCTTGGTCATCTGAATTTGCAAGTCGCACCGCCAGATTGACGAAAGACGTCCGCCAATCGACGAGCTGGTCATGGTTCGGACAGTAGCCATAGTCCCTGGGGCGTGCCCCGAACTCGTTGAGCCCAGAGCCTGTCCATGAAGGGCCGTCCAACGCCGTGGAGAGTAACTTGATACCCAACGAACGCCGCCTGATATCCTGAGAGCCAAGGCAATCCTCAACCACTGCAAGGCGCTGCCCCAATGAAGCATGGGTGCCAGACAGATAGGGCTGGAAGAATCCTGAAATCTTGCTCCTGACTGCGTCATAGTTGTTATTTTCATCCTCATGATCAGCAATGCAGATCAAAAGTGATACACAGCGATCGAAGGCGTGTGGTTCGTATGCCAAGGATTTAAGCAGGTTTAAGATCGTGGTCCTTCGAGGGTTATGCCTTGGCTCCATTCCCCGAAAATCTGGCGCGGTAAGTTCGGCTTCAATCCGATCAAGCAGCGCATCTGGTGCGACTGGTCCGACATAGTCCAGTATCCGCGATCCGTTCTCATCAAGCTGTGAAATATGCCCAAGCAGATTGCCTGGCTGTAGCCATGCCTCCACAATCTCCTTGGCCACAGGATGATCATGCATAAGGCCAAGCCTGTGAGCGAACGACATCAGAAGCCGACCATTCCCGGGGGCTTCAAACGTCGACCTAAGGTTTGTTACGGGGACACTTCCAAGCGCCGTGCGGGCCAATCTGTTCGCTACTGCGTGCGGTAGGATCGCCCTCCAGTGCGCTCTTTTCTGCACTATGTGCCGGTCTGCCAGTTTGTTCACGGCTCGGAAAAGTTGCCCCTTGCTGTGTCCTGAAATCGAACCCAGGACTTCGAGCTCGTTCCGACCTACCTCAGGATCAGACACCGAGAACGAATATACAAGCGACAGAGTTTCGGCCTGTTCACGTAGATCGCCATCTTCGCCCTTGCGTTGCTGAAAAAGACGATTGAACAGCTCTTCGTCAGAAAGATCAGCCAGACTTTCACCTTGTTCGACCCTTTCAGCAATGGCCAACGCTACCCTTGCATTACCGTCGGAAAATTCGGCAACGCGCCGAGCGTTGCCTTGTCCAATACTGGGAAAACGCCTCAGGAGCAGTTCCTCGGCGACTTCAGGCCCAATAGCCTCGATATGAATCACCTCGGTGGTTTGGGGCTTGTCGTCCCTGATATCGTATTCGACCGTGATCAGACTTACATTGCCACTTGCAGCCGATACTTTGCTCGCCAACGCTGAATGCAGGTCGGACGGACAGTTGTCGAGAATCATTATGGCACGGCGCCCCTCTGCAATCAGACGGTCAAGCATTGCGGATGCTGAGGGATCAGGGTTTTGTCCAGTATCCACATAGACAGCAATTGTCCTGTCCAGTGGATCAACGCCCACGGTTTCGTCGAAAAGAGCCTGAACAATCCGTGTTTTGCCAACGCCTGAAAGCCCTGTGATCCGGGTCGCCTTTTTTGAAGTGCGAATGAGACGCCGCATAGGCTCAATTGCGTCTTCGATTGAGAGTTTCTGCCCCCGTTCGGTTGGCAGATGAACAGCGACGCCCGGAGCAGAAATGAGTGTATCAGGTGATCCCTTTGGAGGATTGCTCCATGCACCGTATGGTTGCCAGCCGGAATAACCCTGTCCGAGCTTTCCTTTCACCCAAAGTAAAACTGATGGATGTTGTCGTAGCCATTGGGCCAACTTCGAACGGTCGAAGAAATCGAGGTGTATATTGTTCGCATTCGGATCATTCGCGACAACCGCTCGCATTTCATCCAGGCGGTCCTTTTTCATTGGTGGTGAGCAATCGTCAGCGAGGCTTACGATAACATAGCCGCCCCTGATCTTTGCCTGGTTCGATATCGTCGAAGTAAGTTCGCCGTTTTTCATCATCTCCGCAGTGATCGCGGACTTCGGCATCGAGTCCTTTTTGGACTGGAGGATCGTATCTGGACGGCAAAGGAAACCAGTGTTCAGCTCAGGCGTGTCAACCTGCACATGGATGTCGATACCTTCATCCCGAGCCTTGATGGAGCCCGACCAACTTACATTCGCCGGGCTATGGCCTTGTGCCGCAACTTCAGCCTCCGCAAGTCGCGCAATCAGCTCTTCCAAAAGAACATCAGACAGCCGTAGCAGGTCATCTTTCTCAATATCAAAAATCGCCATTGCAGAGCCTCGATGCAACATGTTGACAAAAAAGTACTATAATTCGCAATATTTAGTAATACAATACTTCCCGAGCATAGCGACAATAACTTGGGTAGACCCATTCTCTTTTTTTCGGATACGGGATCCATGCAACCACCATCTATGGTGTCGGCGGCCCCAACCCAGCCTCACCCCCGCAATTCCCCCAACACCGACCGCAAGCTCGCCAACCCCGCCTCCAGCCCCTCGATGATCTCCTCCGCCAGATCATCCGGCTCGGGCAGGTTGTCCAAGTCCGTCAGGCTCTTGTCCTTCAGCCAGAACAGATCAAGGCTGGCCTTGTCCCGGGCCAGAAGTTCCTCCCGGGTAAAGGATCGCCACCGTCCCTCAAGATTGTCCTCGCCCCATGTGGCCACCCGCTCAAACCGGTTATCCGGATTATAAAGCCGCACGAATTCGGCGAGGTCCTCTTGCCGCAGGGGTTTTTTCTTCAACGTGTGATGCACATTCGTGCGGTAATCGAAATACCACACCTCCCGGGTCTGGGGGTCCTTGGACGCAGGGCGGTTGTCGAAAAAGATCACGTTCGCCTTGACCCCTTGGGCATAAAAAATCCCCGTGGGCAGGCGCAGGATCGTGTGCAGGTCGCAGGTCTGCAATAGCTTGCGCCGGATTACCTCGCCCGCGCCGCCCTCGAACAGCACGTTATCGGGCACCACCACCGCCGCCCGCCCCGTGGTTTTCAGCATCGCCCGGATGTGCTGGACGAAATTCAACTGTTTGTTCGACGTGGTCGCCCAGAAATCCTGCCGGTTATAGGTCAGCTCGCCCTCGGCCTCGCCTTCATCCGTGGTGAAGGTCATGGAGGATTTCTTGCCAAAGGGCGGGTTGGCCAGAACGTAATCGAAGGTCTGGGACGGTGGGGCGATCAAGGCATCTGCGGGGGAAATCGGGCTGTCGCCCACCATATCCCCGATATTGTGCAAAAACATGTTCATCAGGGCCAGACGGCGGGTGCCGGCCACGATCTCATTCCCGAAAAACGTCGCTTCTTTCAGAAAAACCTTTTGTTCCCGGTCCATCGGGCGGGCGACAAGGTAATCATAGGCCGACAGGAAAAACCCGCCCGTCCCGCAGGCGGGGTCGGCGATGGTGCGGCCGGGTTCGGGGGCCATGCAGTCCACCATGGCCCGGATCAGGGCGCGGGGGGTGAAATACTGACCCGCGCCGGATTTCGTATCCTCGGCGTTGCGCTCCAGCAGGCCTTCGTAAATGTCGCCCTTCACATCGGCGTCGAGGAGGGTCCAGCTTTCTTCATCCACCAGCGCGATCAGGCGGGACAGCTTCGCGGGGTCCTGGATCTTGTTCTGCGCCTTGGTGAAAATCTGGCCAAGGATACCGGGGCGGGTGCCCAGTTCGCGCAGGGTGTCGATATAATGCACCTCCAGCTCGGCCCCTTTCAGGCTGCGCAAGGCGGCCCAACCATAGCCCGAAGGGATGCCCACATCGCGGTTGCGGGGCGGGCGGGATACCTCATCCGCCATTTTCAGGAAGATCAGGAAAGTCAGTTGTTCCAGATAATCACCATAGCCCACCCCGTCATCACGCAGGGTGTTGCAGAAATTCCAAACCTTCTGGACGATAGGGGCGCTGGTCATGCTTTGGTCTTTCGGCGGGGTGTGGGGGTGGTGTCGCGCAGGCGGGTAAGCAGGGCGCTGGCGGGTTCGTCCGAGGGGTCTTGCGGGACAAGCTGGCCCGAGAAGGCCTTTTTCAGGATGGATTGCCGCAGGGCGACAATCTTTACCTTCTCGTCAGTCAGTGCATCGACGAGATTATCTGCATTAGATAGCAAAGCATCAACTCGCTCAATTACGGCATCTTGTTCTTGTAAGGTTGGTAGTGGAATTTGAACATTTCGGATATTTTCAAGATTAAGGCCAGGTTTACCCGCGCCATAAGCAGCGGCGTTTAATTGCCGCCTTCCCCCTGTTTCTGACAATAAAAACAGGTAAAGAAATTCAGGACGCAGTCGCCCGCTCGGCCTGCAAAGGGCCACATGCTGGCTGACATACGCCAATCCAAGATCGTTTTTGACTAAACCTGACTTCGTTACGTTTGCACCGGTAATGGTCACCAGAACATCGCCCAGTTGAACACGTGTTCTTGTCCCTTCCTTTGCCGATTTTGGCAGACGAACGAAAGCAATATCAGACAAGTCTAGCCTGTCATGTTTAAGGTTTTGCGCCCGAATGAACGTATCGCCCTTATCAGAGTAGTAGTCTGCCCATCCGCGTGAACCCGAAGTCAAGAAAACAAGTTCATCCCCAAGGCGCACAACTGGCCACCCTTCATTTTTGGAACGGGCGGTCAGGCGGCCCTGAAAGGCGGCTTTCAGCAGGGATTGGCGGTAAAGCTTCAACTGCGCCTGCGCCCGCGTCAGGCTGTCCTGCCCTGCATCCAGTTCGGAAAACAGGGCCTCGATTTTCGCAACGATCCGGTGTTGTTCAGGGAGGGGGGGGAGAGGAATTTCAAATTCCATCAGCGCCGGAAGCTCGATGCTGTGGACCGTTGTTCCGTCCTTCACGCATTCATTCAGGATCGCCCGCTCAAAAGCCTTGAGGGCGAGCCGGATAAATTCAGATGACAGGCCGGATGACGGCGCCAAGGCCTTGAGGTCTTGGTTCACTGTGACCTCGACCGCATTGACAGCAGCCGGAAAACTATGAGCCAGTATGCCTGACCGTGTTACGATCAGGATTGATCCGGGCGGGACAAGATTGGCCGCCGATCCCGCTACGGCTTGCGGCGTGATCCTGTCAATGGTTGTGGTGATCGTGTTTGTTTTCATATCCTTGGGAGATACCCAAGGTATTGATCCGCCCCAGAACTCTGGCCGGGCTTTGGACGGCGTTCCGCCCCCCTGCCATTTCCCGAGATCGCGCAACTGGACGCTTATCCACCCTTCCGGCAATTCCGTCATGCCGACAGCGCCTCATTCATCTCGTCCATCACGGCCCCATATCCTTCGCCGAACAGGGCATACATGCGCCCCAGCCCCCCTTGGGCGTCAAAGGGGGCAAAGTCCAGATCCTCGGCCTCTATCCGGATACTCGTGGCGATATGGTCGCGGATCAGGCGCAGCCAGTCCATCTGGGGGTCGGTGAATTTTTCGCCCGCGCCGGAATGGCGGCGCAAGACCCAGTTCTGGAAATTGCGGCGCACGCGGTCCTCATTCGGGGTCAGCTGCTCATCCAGCCCCGCCACCCGACGGATCAGGGCGACAAGCTGGGTCAATTCGCTGATGGGGGTTGTGCCGGTGAAATCATCCAGATGCGCATAAGCCCGCCAGACATAGGCCGGGGCCAGACGCGGGCGGTCAGATTTCAGGGCGGCCAGCGTTTCCTTGATCATGGCATAGGTGATCTGACTGCGCCGTGCGGGCTGGGTGAAATAGATGCTCAGCGCCTCGATCCGGTCGCGGTTGTCTTCCATCCAGTCGGTGAATTCCCTGGCGATGGCCTGGGCGTTTTCGGTCGCATCCCCCGCCCAGCCGATATTTGTGACGGTATCAAGCGTGTCATGGTCGATGATCTGTTCATGGTCGCGGCGGATGGTATCCAGCATCGTGATCAGTTCGCCGGTAAAGACATTCGCGGCATCCCTGACCAATGTGTCACGGGCGGCATCCATGGCGGCGTCATCCGGGGCGGGGTTGCCAGTGGTCTGGATGGCGAGGGCTTCGATCCGGTCGCCGTCGATGGCATCGAACAGGTCACGGACGATGGTTTGCAGGGGTTTTCCGGCCTTGTCGGCAATGCGGGCCTGTTCGGCGGGGCCGAGTTGCTTGTCCAGCCGCGACAGGCGGGATGCGAGGGAGGACACGGTGTCTTCGTCCGTGGCGCCCATCATCACCTCGTATGCCAGATCCTTGAACGGGATCGAGGGTTTGGTGTCGAGCGGTTGGCTGGCGGTCTTGACCGAGCGGGTGACACCCACGGCATCGACAATCACATAATGGGTTTTCGCATGGGCAGACGGGGTGACCTTTTTCAGGTCATCGGGTTTGACCACACGGGTGCCGCGGCCCTTCATCTGTTCAAAGTAATTGGCGGATTTCACATCCCGCATGAACAGCAGGCATTCCAGCGGCTTCACATCGGTGCCCGTGGCGATCATGTCCACGGTCACGGCGATACGGGGGTAATATTCGTTGCGGAATTGTTGCAGGACAGACTTGGGGTCTTGCTTGTCGGTCTTTTGGGTCTGGTTCGTGATTTTCTTGCAGAACTGATTGCTTTCCCCGAATTCCTGCCGGACGATCTGGATGATGTCATCGGCATGGCTGTCGGTTTTCGCGAAGATCAGGGTTTTGGGAACCTCGGTGCGGTTCGGGAAGATCTCTGGCAGTTTGTCGCGGAAGGCGCGGATCACGGTGCGGATCTGGTCGGGCACCATGACAGAGCGGTCGATTTGGGTGGCGGCGTAGATCAGGTCTTCGTCCTGCGCCTCCCAGCGCTTCTTGCGGGTCTGGCGTTCGCGTTTTTCCACCATCTGACGGGCGGCAACCTTGCCGCCTGCGGCGGTGACCTTGGTGTCGATCAGGTAGACCTCGTTGCCGACATTGACGCCATCGGCCACGGCCCGTTCATGGGTGTATTCGCTGACCACGTTTTTCTGGAAGAACCCATAGGTGCGGGCGTCGGGCGTCGCGGTCAGGCCGACCAAGAAGCTGTCGAAATATTCGATCACCTGCCGCCACAGATTGTAAATGGAGCGATGACATTCATCGATGATGACCACATCAAAGAATTCCGGCGGGACCTTGGGGTTATTGGCAACCGGGAGCGGCTCCTTGCGGCTGTGCATGCGTTCGGCGGGATGTTCGTCTTCGGCGCCTTCGGGCAGGTCTTCGCCCTTCAGGATCGAATACATCCGCTGGATGGTGGAAATTATCACCTCGGCATGGGGTGAGATGTGGGACGAGGACAGGCGCTGGACGGTGTAAAGCTCGGTGAATTTCCGGCTGTCGTCATTCGGGACAAATGCCATGAATTCCTGTTCGGCCTGCTCCCCGAGGTTCTTGGTGTCGACGAGGAACAGCACCCGCCTTGCGCCGGCATGTTTGAGCAGGCGGTAAACCTGGGTGATCGCGGTGAAGGTCTTGCCCGATCCGGTGGCCATCTGGACCAAGGCACGGGGGCGATCCTGCTTGAGCGAGGCTTCCAGATTGGTGATCGCGGTGATCTGACACTCGCGCAGACCGTCGGTGATCAGGGCTGGTAGGTCTTGCAGGGCCGTCCGGAATGAGCGGGGTTGCCTCGACCATTCAAGGAGGGTCTGGGGCTGGTGAAAGGTGAACACCTCTCGCGACCGGGGCTTGGGGTCACGGCAATCGGTGAAGCGGGTGATTGCGCCTGTGGCCTCATAGACGAAGGGCAGGGGTTCGGGGTTTTTCACCCATTTCAGCTGCGCGGTCGCATAGCTGGAAGATTGGGTCTCGACCGTTGTCAGCCGTTCGCCCCAGGCGTCCGGTTTCGCCTCGACCACGCCCAAGGCACGTTTGTCCGCAAACAGGGCATAGTCGGCAGGGCCGATGCTGGTCTGATACTCCCGGACAGCGATGCCGGTGCCTGCCGTGTGTGAGATCTCGGACGTTCCCTGCACGACCCAACCCGCAGCCCGCAAGCGGGCATCAATCTGATCGCGAGCGATCTGTTCCGGGGTCTGGTTGGGGTCGGGCAAGGGGCACTCATCGGAAAACTCGGCGTGTCGATATTCTTGCAGGATTACCATGACTTGTGCAACCAGAGAGGTCATCCGGGACGGCGCATACGGGTTCTGCTTCGATTGCTCCTTGGTGTGTACTTGGTTGGCAATCGGCTTTTGTCTGACGGATGATTTGACTGAAACTGGAAATCCGCGCCAATTCACCGCCCAAAGCACTTATTGCGTTTAATTATCGTTCAACTTCAGAAGGGCGGCCTTTGATTATTTCGGGGTTTTCCTGATACCCGAACATAAAGAGAGAGTGCTGCAAACTCTGATATTTCGAGGCGATCCGACAACATTGTGGATAACCGGTCGAAGAAAATTCGGGCGTTGCTATATGCAAGTGCAAGGATGGAAATACGAGGCCTTGCATGAGCAAAACAAGTTATTCTGTGCGACTGACGGAAGAGCAGAATTTGGTGTTGCAACGCCGAATGCGCAACCTTGGTTATCAAAAAGCCGCTCCGTTTTTGACGGATGCAGCCCTGGGGCATCTGGGCCGGGACGCGGCGGATGGTGACCTTGGATGGCGCCATGATGTGCTTGAACGGCTGAATGATATTCTTGCGGCTCAAGATGACCTGACTGTCCGGAAAAAGCTTTTGGATGTGGCAAGGCGGATCGAGCGGGCCGTGGATGCAGGCGGCGACCCAGATGCGGATTGATCTGCGACAGGCGCAGAACACAGTAACGGTTGCGGACTACCTGCAAAATGGCGGCGTGTTGATTGGGGGCTCTATTCTGGCTGATCGGCCAAGCCGGATCGTTGAACACCTGCGCAATCATCATGAAAAGGTCGGGGCGTCGAGCGATAACAAAATCTGGCATATGACTGTCAGCCTTGCCCCCGGGCAATTCCTGTCACAAGAAAAATGGAAAACGGCGATCCGGGAAATCGGACGGCGAATCGGCGCCCCGCTGCATGTGCTGCCTTATTTGATCTATCGTCACGTTAATGCTGCGCATGATCACGCCCATATCCTTTTCAGTTCATGGACGTATTTCCGACATAAAATAACGCCCGTTCTGCCAAGGGACGTCTTTACGCTTGGCAACCGAATTGCAAACCGTGTCGGCCTGCCACAACCCTTTGACGATACCTCCGGCGGCCCCGTGAAAATCCTGGCGCCGATCCGCTCTGGCAAATCCGATGACATCAGGACGATGGCTGCCGCCCAAGCGGGGGCTGCGGTCAACGATGTGATGGCCCAGGACAAGCCTCATGGGCTGGATCGCCTGAAGGCTGGTTTGAAAAGCCGCGATGTTGTCGCAACACTGCGCAAGCATGACAAAGGCCCCGATGGCATGGCCTTCACGCTTAGCATTCCCACCCCCGGAATGGCCAAGTTGCACAAACGTAAAGTGTCAATTTCTGGCGGGCGCATCGGGTCGCAATTCACCCTTCGCGGCCTCGAGCGCCGGATCGTGATGCTGAGGTACCTGTCCGACTTGCCAGCACTCCTGATGCTGCGCCACCTGTTCCCCAATAATGCCGAACAAATCATGCAAGAGATCGAAAGGAAGAAAGACGATGACCACACCCGAAAACCAAGCGGAGGCGGAAGCCATCGAGGCCCTGTGGCAATTGGTGGATCGATTGAGGGCAATAGCCGACAGTCTGGACCCGATCTCAGCGGAACTGAACAAGGTTCCGAGCGGCGCAGGCGCATTGATGATGAAGCTGTTCGCACAGTTGGACGACATCCAGACACTCGGAACGGACACCCAAGTGTCTATCAAGAACCTCTTGAAAATGCACCAGCCGCAGGACGACCGGGTCTTGAAGCTAGAGCGGATGGTAACCCAGCTTCACCAGCGTCTGATGGCGACGGTCGCCTCCGACTAATTGATGTGATCGCACGGCTGGGTGACATCGAAACGCTCACGAAAGAGCGCACCCAACTGCGGCTGATGCCGGGGGGCGGATTTCAGGTGGAAATGATGAGCATCCCGGCGGTGGTATTCGATGGTCACAAAGCAAGACCCGCATCACCAGAGTTCGCGGGGATTGCGAAAGGCTTGGCAAAGGGTATCGGTTTGCCCACTGCCCAAGAGTACATTGAACTGGAGGCCGATCAGATGGACAGTGAGGGGCCACCCGCCACGGACGGCCCTGATTTTTGACCCCGCCTCACTCTGCCTCAAGCTTATCCCACCATGCCCAACCCGCGAATTTGTCGCCCGACATGCGCAGGTGCGAATAGCGTTTCAGGGATTGCCAGCTGCGATGGCCGGACACAGCGGCGACTTGCGGAATGGTGCAGCCCATCTCGAACAACCGGGAAATCCCTTCGTGTCGCAGGTCATGAAAATGGAGGTCTTCGATTTCCAGAAACTTGCAGGCTCGGGTGAATCGGGTGCTGATCGTGTCTGAGTTATAAGGAAAGATCCTGCCGCTTCGGCCAGGCTGTAGCTGCATGACCCTCAGGGCTTCAGGCGTGACCTCGCATAAAACATCGTTACCCTTCTTCTGCCCGGGGTGCTTCATGTCCCGCACCATCTGGCGCATCTCGTCCTCGTTAAAATCCTCCCATGTGATAAGGGTGATCTCTTCCTGGCGCCTTGCTGAAAAGATCGCAAAAGCCATGATCCGGTGCATCGGCAAGGTACGGGAAACGCGGGCGCTGGCCTCTGCAAAATGGGTCATCAGAGCGTCAATTTCGGCAAGTGTCGGGCGTCGGTCACGGCAGTTGGATTTGCCAGCCAGGTCCAACTGACGACAAGCGGTAACCCCATCTTCAACGACATTCCGATCCAGATCATAGCCCCACGCCGTGCGCCCCATCGACAGAGCCGCACTCAGGTGACTTAGATAATTCTGAACGGTAGACGGGCTGCGCCCACCACGGCGCAGGCCGCGGGCAAAATCCACGATATGTTTCGGCTGAAGATCTGACGTCGGGATATCCGAGATCAAGTGACTTTCGCAGATTGAACGAAGCACTTGCGTCTTCGTCCGCCCCATCCCTCCCTCTTTCTCGAGGATATAATCCTTGATGACGTCACCCACCGTGCCCACCTTGCGCCGCGCGGCCTCCAGCCCGCCGGGTGATTTCAGTTCTTTCTCACGGCGCTTCATCCACGCCTCAGCTGTGCTGCGGCGGTCAAAGGTCTCCGAGCCGCGATAGACGACCTGACCATTTGACTTTATAACGATCTGTGCCCTGTAAGCTGTCGTGCCGCCTGTCCGTCTGCGTTCGGTGATTGTGCCCATTTTCGGTATTCCAAACGTGGTTCTCTGGTACTCCATGGCGTACCAAGGTGGATGTATCCGTCCAAATATGCCATTTCGGCACCAAATATGACGATGTGAGATCTAGTATATATGCTTGAAAAGCCAGTAAAAAAAGGGGATATCCACAATTCCCGCCTAAGTGTCGCCCCGATGATGGACTGGACCGATCGGCATTGCCGATATTTTCATCGCCTCATGAGTGCGCGGGCGTTGCTGTATACGGAAATGGTGACTGCCCCTGCCTTGGTGCGCGGCGGCGCGCTTCACCTGTTGCAGCATGACCCGGATGAGCACCCGGTCGCCTTGCAGCTTGGCGGCTCTGACCCGGTCGAGCTGGCGCAGGCGACACGGCTTGGATGGCAGGCGGGCTACCCGGAGGTGAACCTGAATTGCGGTTGTCCGTCCGACCGGGTGCAATCGGGCAGTTTCGGTGCCGTGCTGATGGAGCGGCCCGAGCATGTGGCCGAAATTTGCGCCGCCATGATCGCCGCCAGCCCCGCCGAAGTGACCGTCAAATGCCGCATCGGGGTGGATGACCAGAATCCGGCCCAGATTCTGCCGCGCTTTTTAAGTGCAATCCGCGCGGTCGGGGTGCTTCGCGTGACGATCCATGCGCGCAAGGCATGGCTGCAAGGGCTTAGCCCCAAGGAAAACCGCGATATTCCGCCGCTGGATTACACGCTGGTTGCAGCCATGAAAACCGATTTCCCGGATATGCACATTTCCGTCAATGGCGGGGTAGAGGATCTGGATGCAGCACAGGGCTTTCTGGCGCAAGGATTGGACGGGGTAATGGTTGGCCGCGCGGCCTATCACCGGCCATGGGATATTCTGGCGCAGGCGGATAGTCGCATCTTCGGCCAGCCCGACCCGGCGCATTCGCGCGCCGAGGTAGTGGCGCGGATGCTGCCTTATATTGACGCGCAGATGGGGCAGGGCGTGCGTCTGGCGCAGATCACCCGGCATATGTTGGGGCTATTCGCAGGCCAGCCCGGCGCGCGGCACTGGCGGCGGGTCTTGTCGGAAAACGCCCATAGGCCCGGCATGGGACCAGAGCTGTTGCAACAGGCGCTGGATGCCGTGGCGCAGGCCGCCTAGCGGCGCAAGCGGGACAGAAGGTCTGCGTTGATGTAGCCATCGGGTGGCAGGCCAGCCGCGCGTTGCCACGCCTGCACGGCGGCAATGGTCGCGGGGCCATGGCGCCCGTCAATCCCGCCCGTATCATAGCCTTGCGCGGTCAGAATGCGCTGCACCTCCAGCCGCTCGGCGCGTGTCAAGGCGCGGTCGCCGCGCGGCCATTGCCCGCGCAAAGGCCCAGCCCCGCGCAGCCGGTCGGACAGATGCCCCAGCGCCAGCACATAGGCGTCGGACATGTTGTATTCCTTCAACACATCGTAATTGTCCGTCGCCAAAAAGGCCGGGCCACGCGCGCCGCCGGGCAAGAGCAACCGCGCCGGGGCATCGGGCAGGCGGCCTTGCACCGCTGTCACGCCCAAGTCGCCCCAGTCGCTGCGCCGCTGCCCGGTCTGGCCAAGGTCAAACTGGTCTGGCAAGCGCACTTCCACCGCCCATGGCTGGCCCCGCATCCAGCCCCGGCGCTCAAGGTAATTGGCCGCTGATGCAAGCGCATCTTCCGGCGTGTCGGCCCAAACATCGGCCACGCCATCGCCCGACAGGGGCAGGGCATAGGTCAGGTAACTGCTGGGCATGAATTGCGTATGCCCAAACGCGCCCGCCCAAGACCCGTTGAACCGCGCGGGTGCGACCTTGCCCTGTTGCACCATGCGCAGCGCCGCGATCAATTCGTCCTCGAAAAACGCCGCGCGCCGCCCGTCCTTGGCCAAGGTTGCCAAGGTTGCCAGAATGGGGGTGCGCCCTCGGTTCGCCCCGTAAGAGGTTTCGATCCCCCAGATCGCGGCGACGATTTCGGGCGGCACACCGAAGCGCGATTCTATCCGGTCCAGCGTGGTCTTGTGCCGCGCCATGGCCGCACGCCCGGCCCGAATGCGCTCTGCGTTCACGGCACTGTCCAGATACTCCCAGACCCGCGCGCCGAATTCACTTTGGCGGCGGTCCAATGCCAGCGTATCGGGTAGGGGGCGCAGATAAGGGCGCGCGCTGGCCAAGGTGTCTGGCGTAATGCCTGCGGCGGCGGCGCGCCGCTCGAACCCGGCGCGCCAGGTTGCGAAATCGGTTCTGACCGGGGCGTCGGGCCGCAGTTCCGGGCGGGGCGAGCGATCGACATTGGCGGCACCGCAAGCGGGCAACAGGGCCATGACAAGGACAGGGATAAACGCGCGCATACTGCCTCCGACGGATGTAGGAAGGTTAGCGGCTTCGCGCAGATTCACCAAGCGTCGCTTAACAAGGGCGCAGAAATCCGCTACTCTTGGGCAAAACCATAGAACAGAGCAGTCCGATGATTTTGTCCCGCAGAGCCTTTGCCGCAGGTAGCGCGCTTTTGTCCTTGTCCGCCTGCATGGGGGGCGGGGTGCCCATGCCCGTCACCCGTGGCGGCAGCCCGATGCGGCCACAGGCAAACCCCGCGTTCGATGCGTGGTTGGACGCCTATGCAACCCGCGCGCGCGCCGAGGGAATCGCACCCGGCGTGGTATCGCGCGCGCTGGCGGGGGCCGGGTTCCTGCCCGATGTGATCGCCCGCGACCGCCGCCAGACGGAATTCACCCGCACGCTGGAAGATTACATGGCAATCGCCGCGTCGGATGAGCGGATCGCGGCGGGCCGCGCGGCACTTGCACGCTATGAGGCGACCCTGCGCGCAATCGAAGGCCGCTACGGTGTGCCCGCCGAAATCCTGACGGCCATCTGGGGGCTGGAATCGCGCTATGGCACGGAAAAAGGCGATATTCCGGCCATTTCCGCGCTGGCCACGCTGGCCTTTGACGGGCGGCGCGGCGAATTTTTCGAAAGCCAGTTGACCGCGGCCCTGCGCATTCTGGAACGCGGTGATACCACCTTTGCCAACCTGCGCGGCTCTTGGGCGGGGGCGATGGGGCATACCCAGTTCATCCCGACCACCTACCAAGCCTATGCGGTCGATTTTACGGGGGACGGGCGGCGCGACATCTGGGCCGATGACCCCACCGACGCGCTAGCATCTGCGGCCAATTACCTGTCGCGCATGGGCTGGCAAACGGGTGTGCCCTGGGGGCAGGAAGTGATCTTGCCCGCGGGCTTCGACACCGGGCTGGCCGGGCGCGGATTGACCCACAGTGGTTGGGCCGGGCTTGGGGTGCGCGCGGTCAGCGGCGGCCTGACCTCGGCGTCTGCGTCGCTTATTCTGCCGGATGGGCCAACCGGCCCGGCCTTTCTGGTCACGCGCAATTTCGATGTCATCCTGCGCTACAATAATTCCGAGCTTTACGGCCTTGGTATTGGCCATTTGTCCGACCGTCTGCGCGGGCTTGGCCCGATACAAGGCAATTTCCAGCCCGATGCCAATGGCTTGCGGCTGGCGGACCGCAAGGAACTGCAAGACCGTCTGACCCGCGCAGGCTTTGACACCCAAGGCACTGACGGCGTGATCGGCCCCAATTCCGAAGCCGCGATCCGCGACTATCAATCCGCGCGCGGTTTGCCGGTTACCGGCCAGCCATCGCGCACGCTGTTGGAACGGTTGCGGCGCGGGGGCTAAAGGGCGCGCCAGAGCAAAACGGCAGCGCTAGATCTGCTTTTGCCACCAGCCGCGGCCGTTATCCGGGTCCACATAGACCACGATCACATCGCCGGGCGCATGCGCCTGCGCAAGACCGGCCGATGCCAGAAGCGATTTGCCGTTGACCCCGGCGGCATCGGTCCATGATACAACAAAACGCGGCTTTTTCTTTCCTGACAGCGCATATGGACGGATGCCTGTGATGCGCGCCTCGCGCACTTCGCCCAGCAGCAGCGCGCGCCGGGCAGACGCAACGCGCCCCCAGCCCCATATAATGCCCCCAAGGGCCACAAGCAGCGCGATACCCCCCGCCAACCCGAAAAACACCACGCCGGCCACGTCGCGTTTGGGGTCAAGCGTGTTTCGCTCGGGATCATTCCAAATATAGGTGACGGGCAGCAAATCCCCGATTTCCGTGGCCTTGTAAAGCGCGGGGCTAACCGCTTCGCGTGCGGTCACGTCGCCGGAATACCCCTCTGGCCGGAACTGGTGGCTCAGGTAATAGGTCAGCTCTCTATCCCCGTCCGAATTGCGGGATTGGACGACATCGCGTGCAATCACCACTGTTTCGCCCTGCACGCCGTCGCGCAGCAATTCCCGGTAATCGGCCAGAAGCGACAGCGCGAACCCGACAAGGGCCACCCCCAACAAGAGCGGCACGACCACCCAACTTAGGCCAAGCCGCCAGATCATGCGCGGAAACGATACGGGTTTGCGGTCCATCTGGTCGACATACTAGGGGCATATTTTGTCAGCAATATTGCCGAGCGGCGCGCAAATGCCAAGCGGGGCTTTTCCTTGGCGCGCGCGGGCGCTACACACGCATCCAAACCGCAAAAAGGGTGTGTGCTATGGGCATGGACAAGACATTCGACGCGCAGGCCGCCGAGGCGCGGATCATCGCCAAATGGCAACAGGCCGGGGCCTTCAAGGCGGGCGCCAACAAATCGCGCGACGAGAGCTTCTGCATCATGCTGCCGCCCCCGAATGTGACGGGCGCGTTGCATGTGGGCCATGCGTTTAACCATACCTTGATGGATATCCTGACCCGCTGGCACCGGATGCGCGGCTTCGACACGCTTTGGCAGCCGGGCCAAGACCATGCCGGGATTGCAACGCAATTGCAGGTCGAAAAGAAACTGCTGGCCGAGGAAGGCAAACGCCGCGCCGATCTGGGGCGCGAGGCGTTTCTGGCGCGTGTCTGGGAATGGAAGGGCCAATACGGCCAGACCATCATTGACCAGATGAAACGCTTGGGCAATTCCTGCGACTGGGAGCGCAACGCCTTTACCATGTCTGGCGCGCCCGGCGCACCCGAAGGCAATGATGGCAATTTCCACGACGCGGTCATCAAGGTGTTCGTGGATATGTATAACAAGGGCCTGATCTATCGCGGCAAGCGGCTGGTCAACTGGGACCCGCATTTCGAGACCGCGATTTCGGACCTTGAGGTCGAGAATGTTGAGGTCGACGGGCATATGTGGCATTTCAAATACCCGCTGGCGGGTGGGGCGACCTATCGCTACGTGGAAAAGGACGAGGACGGAAATGTCATCGTCGATGAAGAACGCGATTACATTTCCATCGCCACCACGCGCCCCGAAACCATGCTGGGCGATGGCGCGGTTGCGGTTCACCCATCGGATGAACGCTATGCGCCAATTGTCGGAAAATTGTGTGAAATCCCGGTTGGGCCGAAGGAACACCGCCGCCTGATTCCGATCATTACCGACGAATACCCGGACCCCGATTTCGGCTCTGGCGCGGTCAAGATCACCGGCGCGCATGACGCCAATGACTACGGCGTTGCCAAGCGCGCGGGCATTCCGATGTATCGGTTGATGGACACGCGCGCCGCCATGCGGGCCGATGGCGCGGCCTATGCCGAGGCGGCAGAGATTGCGGGCGCGGTTGCGCGCGGCGAACGCAGCTTGTCCGAAGCAGAGGCGGATGCGCTGAACCTTGTCCCCGACCACTTGCGGGGTCTTGACCGCTATGAGGCGCGCAAGGCCGTGGTGGCAGAGATCACCGCCGAGGGGTTGGCGATGATGACTCGCGCCGATGACCCGCGCTTGGGCCGCAAGCTGGGCGAGGAGGATGACGCCGCCGCACAGGTGCCGCTGGTCGAGGCGAAGAAGATCATGCAACCCTTTGGCGACCGGTCGAAAGTGGTCATCGAACCCATGCTGACCGACCAGTGGTTTGTTGATGCGCAAAAGGTCGTCGGCCCCGCTTTGGACGCGGTGCGCAGCGGGCGCACCAAGATCGTGCCGGAGAGTGGCGAGAAGACCTATTTCCACTGGCTGGAGAATATTGAGCCGTGGTGTATCAGCCGCCAATTGTGGTGGGGGCACCAGATTCCTGTGTGGTATGGCGCTGACATTGGCAGCGATGGTTTTATGCGCCAAAGTTCTGAACTTACAGATCAAGGTTCGGCGGAATACCCATATGGCGTTCAGTATGGGTTTGTGACCCGTCAATTTTGCGTATCCTCAGAGGAAGAAGTAAGGGCAACCGCTCAACGCTATTATGAAACAAAGTTTTCTGAACCGGTAGAAATAAGGCTCTCATCCTTCATACCTGATCCGGGTGCTGTAATCATGAAGCGTCCCGATCTGGATGATAAACCAGGGGCGGTAATAGTAACGCTTTGGCGCGACCCCGACGTGCTTGACACATGGTTCTCGTCCGGGCTGTGGCCCATCGGCACGCTGGGCTGGCCAGAGGCGACCGAGGAATACAAGCGCTATTTCCCGACCAGTGTTCTGATTACCGGGCAGGACATTCTGTTCTTCTGGGTCGCGCGCATGATGATGATGCAGCTTGCGGTTGTGGATGACGTGCCGTTCCGCGATGTCTATCTGCACGGGCTTGTGCGCGACGCCAAGGGCAAGAAAATGTCCAAGACGCTGGGCAACGTGGTCGACCCGTTGGAGATTATCGACGAATACGGCGCCGACGCCTTGCGCTTTACCAACGCGTCCATGGCAAGCCTTGGGGGTGTCCTGAAGCTCGATACCCAGCGCATCGCGGGCTATCGCAACTTCACCACCAAGCTGTGGAACGCCTGCCGTTTTGCCGAGATGAACGGGGTCTGGGAGAACCACGCTACCCAGACCGCCGCCCCGCATGCGCAGGCGACGGTGAACCGCTGGATCATATCGGAAACCGCGAAGGTGCGCGAAACGGTGGACTCCGCGTTGGCAGATTACCGGTTCAACGATGCCGCAAGCGCGCTTTACGGCTTTGTCTGGGGCAAGGTCTGCGATTGGTATGTCGAATTCGCCAAGCCGCTTTTCGATGGCGAGGGCGCCGCCGAGACCCGCGCAACCATGGCTTGGGTGCTGGACCAGTGCATGATTTTGCTGCACCCGTTCATGCCCTTCATTACCGAAGAACTGTGGGAGCTGACCGGGCAACGCGCGAAGCTGTGCTGCCATGCCGATTGGCCCGAATACGGGGCGGGTCTGGTCGATGACGCGGCGCTGCGTGAAATGACTTGGGTCATCAGCCTGATTGAAAACATCCGCTCTGCCCGTGCGCAATTGCGCGTGCCGGTGGGGTTGAAGCTGAACATGGTGCAGCTTGATCTGGACGATGCAGGCCGCGCCGCGCTGTCGCGCAACATGGCGCTGGTGATGAAACTGGCGCGCATTGCCTCCTTGGAGGAAGTTGCGGAACTGCCCAAAGGGTCCATTACCGTGGCAGTTGAAGGGGGCAGTTTTGGCCTGCCGCTGGATGGCGTGATCGACATTGCCGCTGAACGCGCGCGGCTGGAAAAGACGCTTGCCAAGGCGGAAAAGGAACGCGCGGGCATTGAGGGGCGGTTGAAGAACCCGAAATTCGTGGCCAGCGCCCCCGAAGAGGTGGTGACAGAAGCGCGCGACAATTCCGCGCTTCTGGCGGATGAAATCGCACGCCTGACGGATGCGGTCGTTCGCCTGCGCGAGATCGGTTAGGATTCTGCCGCGTTCGCGGGGCGAAAATCGACGCAGAAAGCCGCCATATCGGGTGTGGCAAGCAGGGTCTGGGTGCAGTGGCAATAGGCCTGTGCACCGCCCGGTTCGCAATGGTCGCAATCGGAACAGGTGCCAAAGGTCGGGGCACCACGCTGTGCGGCCAGTTGCGTAACCGCCCGGCGCACCGATCGGGCCAAGCTGTCGCGGTCGTCTTGAGGCAAATCCGCCAGAACCTGCCGCAACCCGCCCAACGGGTCATGCGCCAGCATGGCGTGGCCTTCTGCCGTCACCTCCATCACCGCGCTGCGGCGGTCATGGGCATGGGCCTTGCGCGTCAGCAGGCCCATATCGACCAGCGCCTTGACCGTTTGCGAAGCCGTGCCGCGCGTGGTCGCGTGGAATTCGGAAAACGCCGAAGGGGTGCGCGAAAATGTATTGGCCCGCGCGAAATAGCGCAGGGCTGTCCATTGTGCCGCCGTCAACGGGCTGTTGGCTGCGTTTTGCGCAAGCCGGGCCAGATGCACCAACAGGTCGGCCAGATCGTTGGAAGGTGGGTATGTCATGGCAAGGAAGTAATCCGGGTGCGCATGGTTGACAAGATGCTCCGCCAAATGATAGCGATACGAAACTATATCGGAAAGCTACCAAATGGAGGCGCCAGCATGACCCCCGCCCGCGACCCGCATACCAGCCGGTTCATCCGCACCGCCATGGCCGAGGACATGTTGGATGCCGATACCGAACACGCTTTGGCGCTGGCTTGGCGCGACGAGCGCGACGAACGTGCGCTGCACCAGTTGATTACCGCCTATACGCGCTTGGCCGTGTCGGTCGCGGGGCGCTTCCGGCGGTATGGCTTTCCGTTGGATGACCTGATTCAGCAGGGCAATCTGGGCCTGATGCGGGCAGCAGAGAAATACGATCCTGAAAATGGCGCGCGGTTTTCGACCTATGCGGCATGGTGGATTCGGGCCTCGATGCAGGAATATGTCATGCGCAACTGGTCGGTGGTGCGCACAGCGACCAATGCCGCGCAGAAAAAGCTGTTCTTCCATTTGCGCCGGACGCTGGCCAAGCTGGATGATGGCGAAGTCCGGCGCGAGGATGTCTCGGCCAGCGTGGCCCGCGCGCTGGATGTGCCTGAAGAACAGGTGCAGATCATGCTGGGCCGCATGGCAGGCCATGACCTGTCTTTGAACACACCGCAATCGGGCGCGGATGACGGGCGCGACTGGATGGATGCCATCGCAGACGACACCGCACCGACCGAGGACCGTGTGCTGGAAGATCTGGAAGAGCGCCGCCGCCGCAAATTGCTGTATGGCGCGGTGCAAAGCCTGCCTGCGCGCGAACAGCGCATCATTGTCGAGCGCCATCTGAGCGACAGCCCGCGCACGCTGGCAGAGATCGGGACCGATCTGGGCATTTCCAAAGAGCGCGTGCGCCAGTTGGAAGAGCGCGCATTGCAACGCGTGACGCGCCATGTCCGCAATTCGGGCAGGCCAGAGGTGCTTTCGGCTTGACCTTGGCCAAGCCGCGCGGGACATCCGGGGCCTGACCTCGGAGGAATGTCTTGACCCGAACCGCCCGGCGCGGCTGCGCCCTTTCTGCTTGTCTGGCCGTGATCGTCGCGGTGTTGCTGCTGCAACCCTTGCCCGAAGCCGTCGATTTTTCGCTGCCGCATCTGGACAAGCTTGTTCACGCCGCGATGTTCTGCACGGTCGCTTTGCCGGCCATGCTTGGCCTGCCGCGACGGTGGCATGGGTTGGTCTGGGGCCTTGTGCTGGCCTATAGTGGCCTTATAGAACTGGTGCAGCCCTATTTCGGGCGCGGGGCAGAATGGGCCGATCTGGCCGCGAATGGGCTGGGCGCGGGTATTGCGCTGTTCTTGGCGCGGGTCTGGCGCCTAAAGCGGGCCAAGCTCCAGTAGCGCCAGCGGCCCCAGAGAGACGACGGAATCCTTCAGCGTCAAGGGCAGTGACAGCGTGTCGCCCTGACCCAGTCTTTCTGCCATCATCTGTAGCATCAGGGCTTGATCTGCCGGAACAAGGCCGTTTTCTTGCAGCATCCGCAGCAAGGCGCGCCAATTTGTGACGGTCAGGGGCAGGTTGCCGGACAGCCGCCCGTCGGGCGCGCGGTCCAGCGTTCCGCTGGCGGTTACGGTGATCTCTGCCATCGTGATCTTGGCGCGCGACAGGTCGATCTGCTTCACCCGGGGCGGGCGCGGCGCATCTGCCATGTGAAGCACGGCGCGCAAGGATGCGCGTGGTATCTCCATCTTGCCCAAGGCCAGCCCGGCCATATCCAGCGCCACCGCGCGCGACGCAGGGTCGCCGGCCTTGTCCACTGCCAGCGCGGCGCTGTCCAGCCGACCCGAAACCGGGCCAAGCAGTTGCAAATCGCGCGCGTCCAAACGCGCCATGGTCAGCTCCAGTCCCGGCGTCAGGGCGAAGGACACCGGCATATCCGGCCCATCCAGGCGCCAATCCACGCCGCGCCATGTCAGCTCTTGCGGGCCGGACAGTGTGCCCGTGGCCGCGAACGGCCAGTAGCTGGGCAGCGACAGCGACAGCCCATCGGCGGACCAGCCGCGCGCGGGCAGGGCAGGGCGATCCACCGCGATGTCAAAGCGCATGGGAAAGCCCGTGACCGCGATCTGATCGGCCTGAACCGAATCTGCGGGCAGGTGGGCGGGGGCCATGCGCAGGGCTACGGCTGACCCGAACCAATAGGCGCAGAACATGCCGCCAAGAATAACCACTCCCAGAAATCCGCGCATTCCGCACCCTTTTGACCTTGCCGCGATTCCTGTCTACACCGCGATCCAAGACAGGAGCCAGCCCAATGCCCAGAAAACCGTCCAATACGCTATGGATATTCGGCTACGGATCGCTGATCTGGAACCCCGGTTTTGCGCATGGGCAAACCCGTATCGCGCGGCTAGACGGGTATGAGCGCAGCTTTTGTATGCGCTCCATCCACCATCGCGGCACGCCAGAGGTGCCGGGGCTGGTTCTGGCGCTGGATGAAGGGCCGGGCGGGTGCGAAGGCGTGGCCTTCGAGGTGGATGGCCGCATCGCCGACGAAACGCTGGAATACCTGCGGGCGCGCGAACTGATCTCTGCGGCCTATCTGGAACGCGAGGTTCCGGTGCATTTGCAGGGCGGGGAACAGGTGCAGGCGGTGACCTATGTCATCGACCGCGCGCATGGGCAATATTGCGGCGGGCTGCCTTTGGAAGAACAAGCGCAGATCATCGCCCGCGCGGTAGGCGGGCGCGGCACGAACCGCGATTATTTGGTGAACACGGCCCGCCACTTGGCGGAACTGGGCCTGCGCGACCCCGATCTGGATTGGCTGGCCGCGCGGGTGGGGGCTTTGGGTCGGAAATAGGGGTAGGGGCGGTGGACGGTTTTGAGCACGGGGTGACCGATGCTGCAGTCTCAACGAATCTCTATGATCGAAAGCAAGCCGGAGCTTCTGCCTAGTAAAAGCGGTTTTGCCAAGGATTTGTGGCACATGATCTTTCAGCAATTTCGGTTATGGCGCGACGAGTGACGAAAACGACCGTTTGCGGAACCCCTGCCGTGTCGAATAGCAAGAGCGAAAAATAGTTTTTTTTAGCACTAAAAAACACTATTGCGCTTGCGTAGAGGTGCTATTTTTGTATACTAAAAGTGCCTAGAAGCAATCTGATGGTGCTACAAATGACTACAAACTACATCTACATCCCGTTTGATCGGCAGCTCTACAACGACATCGTCCAGTTCTCCGATGGTCGGCTCGACCCCGTGTCCTTGGCTGAAGAGCAGGTACTGGATTTGATTGAGCGTAACTTGGACAATAACGCAAATGACTGGTTCGGCGACCGTTTGATCGACTTCGTCAAAGCTCATTTTCCTTATCGGACGAAGGAATTTGAGGAACGCCTGAAAGAAATCGACGCTGATGATAACTTCTGTGCCCCCCTGATCTGGAAGGAGGTTTCGGTGCCTTCTGGAACGCATGTGCGAATGCACTATAACGGTGTTCATCATTTTGCACGCGTAAAGAACGGGCACATTGAAGACGCCGATGGAAGATTCTCGCCGTCAGAATGGGCGCGAAAGGTCGCCAACAACACGAGTCGGAATGCCTGGCGTGACCTCTCCTTTAAGGCACCTTTGGAAAGTGTGTGGGTTCCCGCTGAACTCCTTCGTTCACAGGCTAAGGCTCGCCTGCAGAAGTCGGAGGTTTGAAAATGCGCAAGGTCGAGCGCGAATATGTCAAGCTTTGTCAGGCTGAAGGCTTTGATCTCATTGGCATTGAGCGATCACACCGTCATTTAAAGCTCCGGTTTGAAGTCGGAACCGTGCTCTGTGCTGGCACACCGTCGGATTGCAGAAATCGATTGAATGTCAGAGCGCAAATCAGAAGGCTTCACAGCTGATAAATAGCTGGAACACTTCCCGACGGACGTATCAGGAATGTGATCGTCCCTTTCGTCCGTCTCTTCAGCTCCTAGGTTGGCAGCAATGTACGTGACGCACCCTTTGCGCCACGAGTGTGGTCATTGGCTGATCGGCCGCTTTGTCTGTATAGCCGCCGACCAGAGCATTTTGTCGTGTGCGTATTGCACCGTTTATCGCGACGCCCAAGCCCGCGTCACGCGGGTCGCGTGCGGATGATCTTGGCGAATTTGTCGAATATCTCGGCATTGGCGGCGATGATCTCGCCACGCTCGAAAATGCCCTCGCCCTCGCGGATCGGGCCGGTAAAGCCGCCCGCCTCGCGCACCAGCACAAGCCCGGCGGCGATGTCCCATGGCTGCAATTCACGCTCCCAGAACCCATCGTAACGCCCGGCGGCCACATAGGCCAGATCAAGCGCCGCTGCCCCCCAGCGGCGCACACCGGCGCAGGCGGGCATAAGTTGCGCCAGATCGTGCAGCATGGCGGGCAGGGTGCGCTTGGCGCCAAAAGGCACGCCGGTGGCAAACACGCATTCTGACAGGGTGTTGCGGTTTGACACGCGCAACCGTGTGCCATTCATGAAGGCGCCCATGCCTTTTTCGGCGATGAACATTTCATCCTTGGCCGGGTCGAAGATAACGCCCGCGACGATTTCGCCCTTGAATTCCAGCGCGATGGACACGGCCCAATGCGGCATCCCGTGCAGGAAATTGGTGGTGCCGTCCAACGGGTCCACGATCCAGCGGCGGGTTGGGTCCTTGCCCTCGACCGGGGCCGACTCTTCGCCCAGCCAGCCGTAATTCGGGCGCGCTTCGGTCAGGATTTCGCGGATCGCGGCCTCTGCGGCAATATCGGCGCGGCTGACGAAATCGCCCGCCGATTTGGACGACACTTGCAGGTTCTCAACTTCGCGGAAATCCTTGACCAGCAAGCGCCCAGCCTTGCGCGCGGCTTGAATCATGACGTTGAGATTGGCGCTGCCTTGCATTTTGTCCGCTCCGGTATCTGGGTTGGCCGGGCTTTATACCGCCTGAACCGGGAAGGAAAGCCCTATGCCAAGGGCACAACGCAATCGCAAATCCGCAGCCGCACGCGCGCGCCCACATCCAGCGTGGCCCCCGCGCCAGAGATGACCTGCAAGCAGCGCTCGCCCTCTTGCACCCAATACAGTTGGTCATGCCCGCGAAATTCGCGCCCAACCACAGAGGCAGAGCCATCCGGGTCCGCTTCCAGCATGATCTGTTCGGGCCGCACCGACAGCATGACCGCCCCATTGGCCGCCCGCGACAGCGGCAATTTGCCGAATTCGGTCGCCACTTCCATGCCATCGGCCTTGCCGTTCAGGATGTTCGAGCGCCCGATGAATGACGCCACAAAGGCCGATACCGGGTAGCGGTAAATCTCGTCTGGGGTGCCGATCTGAACAATCCGGCCCGCTTCCATCACGGCAATGCGGTCGGCGACGGCCATCGCCTCTTCCTGGTCATGGGTCACGATAATGCCCGCAGCACCGGTTTGCTTCAGCAGCTTGCGCACCTCTTGGCGGGTTTCCACCCGCATCGCGGCGTCAAGGTTGGAAAACGGCTCGTCCATCAGCACCAGCGGCGGAGCCATGGCCAGCGTGCGCGCCAGCGCCACGCGCTGCTGTTGCCCACCCGACAATTCATGCGGGCGGCGCGCGGCCAGCCCGGCCAGACCCACCATGCGCAGCATTTCTTCCGCGCGTGCCGTGGCCTTGGCCCGCGTCAGATTGCGCAGGCCGAATTTCACATTGTCCAGCACCGTCAGATGCGGGAACAGCGCGTAATCCTGAAACACGAAGCCAATGCCGCGCGCCTCGGGCGCGGTGTGGGTTATGTCTTGGCCGCGCAGCCGGACATGCCCGGCATCGGGCACTTCAAAGCCCGCGATCATGCGCAGTGTCGTGGTCTTGCCACAGCCAGAGGGGCCAAGAAGCGCCAGCATCTCGCCCTGTCCCAGTTCGAAACTGGCGCGTTCCACCGCCGGGGCATCGCCCAAGGCGAAGCGCTTGCGCAACCGGTCGACCGTCAGGATCACGTTCTTGGGGGCCGGACGAAAGCCAAGCGGCGTGGCCTCTGCCGGCATCTTGAAGCTGAGCGATTTGGGCAATGTGTTCATGGCGCACACTCCTTGCTAGGACAAACCCTAGCGCCCTTGTCGGATATGACGATTGTTCCCGAAGGTCAACTGCCTGCCGCCCCGTCAAAAGGCCATTGCCCGGCCCGGTTTGCGCGGCCATAGTAGCGCCATGACACAGCCAGACCCCATCCTGAACCACCCGACAAACCCCGCCACCGCGCTTGATACGGGCGCGTTCCATGCCGTCAACCGGCCTGCGGCAGAGCGGCGCGCAGCATCGCTTGTGGCGCGCCGGTCGATCAAGGGCGCGCATCAGGCCGCATGGTTGCTGAACGCGATTGCCTGCATGGACCTGACCACGCTGGCAGGGGATGACACCGAAGATCGCGTGCGCCGCCTATGCGCCAAGGCGCGCCGCCCCTTGGCCGATCATATCGTGGCGGGGCTGGGGCTGGTGGATATGCCCACCACCGGCGCGGTCTGCGTTTACCCCACCATGGTCGGCGCGGCGGTGCGCGCGCTGGATGGCACGGGCATTCCAGTGGCATCGGTTGCCACGGGTTTTCCGGCGGGGCTGATGCCGTTGGACCTGCGGCTGGCGGAAATTCGCTATGCCGTGGACCAAGGCGCGCAGGAAATCGACATTGTCATCACCCGCGCGCATGTGCTGGGGGGCGATTGGGCCGCGCTTTACGACGAAATCGCCGCCATGCGCGCGGCCTGCGGGACCGCCCATATGAAAGCCATCCTTGCCACGGGCGATCTTGTCACGCTGAGCAATGTCTATGCCGCGTCCATGGTCGCCATGCAGGCGGGGGCCGATTTCATCAAAACCTCGACCGGGAAAGAAGGCGTGAACGCGACCTTGCCCGTGGGCCTGACCATGTGCCGCGCGATCCGCGACCACCGCGCGGCGACGGGCAACATCGTGGGTTTCAAGCCCGCAGGCGGCATGAAAACCGCCAAGGATGCGCTGAACTGGCAAGTGCTGATGGCCGAGGAACTGGGCCGCGACTGGCTGCGCCCGGGGCTGTTTCGTTTGGGCGCCTCGTCTATGCTGGCCGATATAGAGCGCCAGCTAGAGCACCATGTCACCGGGCGCTACGCCGCCAGCCACCGCCACGCGCTGGCCTAAGGAATGATGATGACACAGATTGCGGAGATTCTGGAAACCATGGCCTATGGTCCCGCCCCTGAAAGCACGTCTGCAGCCCGCGACTGGCTTGCGCGCGGCCCGTTTGGCCTGTTCATCGGTGGCAGCTTTACCGCGCCGGGCACGCTGTTCGATGTGCGCGACCCCGCGCGCGATGTGGTGCTTGCGCAGGTCACACAGGCGGGCGCGGCCGATGTGGACGCCGCCGTTCAAGCTGCGCGCGCCGCACATCCGGCTTGGGAGGCTGACGCCGCCCTGCGCGCCCGCGTGCTTTATGCACTGGCGCGGCAAATCCAGAAGCGTGAACGCTTGTTTGCGGTGCTCGAGTCGCTCGACAATGGCAAACCCATTCGGGAATCGCGCGATATCGACCTGCCCTTGGTTTCGCGGCATTTCACCCACCATGCGGGCTGGGCGACGCTGCTGGCCGATGAATTCCCCAATGCCCGCGCGCATGGTGTTTGCGGGCAGATCATTCCGTGGAATTTTCCGCTGCTGATGCTGGCGTGGAAAGTGGCGCCCGCTTTGGCCGCAGGCAATACAGTGGTGCTGAAACCGGCAGAAGATACACCGCTGACCGCGCTGTTATTTGCCGAAATATGCTTGGAAGCAGGCGTGCCGCCGGGTGTTGTAAACATTATCACCGGCGACGGGGCGACGGGCGCGGCCTTGGTGGCGCATGACGGCGTCGATAAAATAGCCTTCACCGGCTCGACCGAAGTGGGGCAGATCATCCGCCGTGCGACCGCTGGCAAGGGCCGCGCGCTGACGCTGGAATTGGGTGGCAAATCGCCCTTTATCGTGATGGGCGATGCCGATTTGGATGCCGCTGTCGAAGGCGTGGTTGATGCGGTCTGGTTCAACCAAGGCGAGGTGTGCTGCGCAGGCACGCGCATTCTGGTGGCCGAAAGCGTGGCAGAGATGTTTCGCAAGCGCCTGATTTCCCGAATGAAAACGCTGCGCGTGGGCGACCCGCTGGATAAATCGACCGATATCGGCGCGATTGTGAACACGGCCCAACTGGCGCGCATCCGTGATCTGGTGGCGCAAGGTGTGGCGGCAGGGGCTGTCGCGCATGAAGGGACCGCCCCCGAAGGCTGCTTTTGCCCGCCGATCCTGCTAGATCAGGTGTCGCCCGCAAACCCTTGTGCAAGCGAAGAAATCTTTGGGCCTGTGGTCACGCTTCAAACCTTTCGCACCCCGCCAGAGGCGATTGAACTGGCCAATGCCACCCGCTACGGGTTGGCAGCCAGCATCTGGTCGGAAAACCTGACCGTCGCCATGGATATGGCCGCACAGGTGAAGGCGGGGGTTGTCTGGATCAACGCCACCAATATGTTCGACGCGAACGCGCCTTTCGGGGGGATGCGCGCATCCGGTTTTGGCCGCGAAGGCGCGCGCGAGGGGATGGCCGCTTATTTGCGCAAAAACGATGCCGCGCAAGGGGCCGCCCCCGGCACGATTGACCCGCTTCCGGGCACAGGCGCGCCCGAGGGGTTGGACCGCACCCACAAGCTATATATCGGCGGCGCGCAAAAGCGCGCGGATGGCGGCGCAAGCTGGTCGGTGCTGCGCGATGACACGCGCCTTGGCCATGCGCCTTTGGGCAACCGCAAGGACATTCGCAACGCCGTGGAAGCCGCGCACAAGGCGAGCGGCTGGACCCGGATGAGCGGGCATCAGCGCGCGCAGGTGCTGTATTTTCTGGCCGAAACGCTGGATCACCACCGAGATGGATTGGCGGCGCTGGTGCCAATGGCGGAAATCGATGCCAGCATTGCCCGCACGCTTTACTATGCCGCATGGGCCGACAAGCTGTCGGGCGCGGTGCACAACACGCAAAGCGCGCATGTGACACTGGCCATGCGCGAGGCCTTTGGCGTGATGGGCCTGATCTGCGCTGAAGAAGCGCCGCTTTTGGGCGCGCTCTCGCTGATCCTGCCTGCGATTGCCATGGGCAACCGGGTTGTGGTCGTGCCCTCGCAAGCCAACCCCTTGGCGGCGCTGGAACTGGGGCCAATGCTGGGCGCGTCGGACGTCCCCGGCGGGGTGGTCAATATTGTGTCAGGGCCAGTGGCCGAATTGGCCAAAACGCTGGCTGGCCATGATGATGTTGCCGCCTTGGCCTGCGCGCAACCCAGCGTGGCGCAGTTGATCGAGGCCGAGAGCGCGGGCAATCTGAAACCCGTCTGGCACGCGCCGACGGGTCAGGGCCGCGACTGGCTAGAGGCCATGGTGCAGATCAAGACCATCTGGGTGCCGTACGGCGCTTAAGGGTAGGGTGCGTGCGACCACGCACCCCGAGACTGTCAGAACCGCGCATCCAGAAACTCGCGAAAGGCGGCTTGCGCGCCGGCATTCGCCGTTTCGTCAAAATCGCGCGAGCCGGGCACGGTAAAGGAATGCCGCGCACCGCCGAAGATGCGCGCTTCATGCGGCACTTCTGCGGCTTGCAGTTCATCCATCAACGTGGCCAGTTCGGCCATGCCAGAGACCGGATCGGCAGAGCCATGCAGCACCATTACCGGCGCAGGGGTGGCGCTGTAATCCTGCCCCTCTGGTGTTTCCAGCCCGCCATGGAAGCTGACGAAACCCGCCATATCCATGCCTGCGCGCGCGGCTTCCAGCGCCGCAGCCCCGCCAAAGCAATAGCCTGCGATCACCATCTGGCCCGCGCCGTCTAGGGCACGCGCAGCCTCTGCGCCCGCCATCATCCGCGCGCGGAATTCGTCGCGGTCGGCATAAAGCGCGCCGGTTTCGCGGCGGTAATCATCCATGCTGTCCAGTGTCGCATTGGTGCCAAACAGGTCCAGCGCCACGGCCAGATAACCGTCCGCCGCAAGCGCATCGGCCTGCGCGCGTTCATGTTCGGTCAGCCCGTCCCAGTCATGCACCAGCAGCACGGTGCCGCGTGGGGTGCCATCGGGCGTGGCGACATAGGCTTCGAAATTGGTGTCGCCATGAGTGTAGACCATGGGGTCTGCAAGGGCTGGGCCGCCCAGAAGCGCCAGCAATGCCGGGGCAAAGATCAGCGAATGTTTCATGGTCTCTCCTATGCCTATGTTGGGTCAGGCACAGGTAGTGCAGAAATGCCCAGCGTCACATCCGCAAGGCGCAGGCTCAGTCGCACCCGCCAAGCTTTGCGCGCGCCTCTTGCACGGGGAAGGGTGGCGCGGCGATCGGGTCTTGCCAAGAACACGACCGCGCCCAGTGCCTTTGCCTTAGCGTTTGCGGTCGCGCCGCGTGCTCATGGGTTGAAAGGCGACGGCGACATGCGCTTCGCAATAGGGCTTGCCGGGTTTTACGGGCAGGCCGCAGAACCAGAATTCGCTCGTAGCCGGATCACCGATGGGCCATTTGCAGGTCCGCTCTGTCAGTTCCAGAAGCGACAATTTCATCGCCGTCTTCTCGACCTCGCGGACATTTGCCAGCGCCTCTGGGTCTATTTCATTCGCAGAGGGTTGCGGGGGCAAGGGCTGCCCGGCCGGAATGATCGGTTTGGGCATATAGGCGGGTTCGGGCGCTTCATCTGCCGGTTCGGGCGCGGCTTGCGGTGCGGGCTCTGGCGCGGGGGCGGGTTTGGGCTTGGCGCGTTCTGCCTTGACCTGCGCAAGATCGACCACGGGGGCGGCGGGTTCGGGCACTTTCGGGGCCGAGGGTTCGGCAGGCGCAGGATCTGCGGCCGTTTCCGGCCCGTTCCGGTTCGACAGGCCCAGCCGATGGACCTTGCCGATCACCGCATTGCGCGTCACACCGCCCAGTTCCTTGGCGATGGTCGAGGCCGAATGCCCCTCGTTCCACATTTTCTTTAGCAGCTCGACCCGCTCATCGGTCCATGACATGGCAGACCCCTTGGAATTGCATTGCCCCAAGATTAGGGACAGAGGGGTGAAATACAAGCCGCAGGGCTTAATTACAATGCAGGAACGACACGCTTGGCGGCAGAGCAGACGAATATGGGGATGAAAATGGATATGGCAGGGTTCCGCGACATAGGCGCGCGGCGGTTCGGGCGGGTCAATTGGCTGGGGCTGGGCGCACTGGCCAAGCGCGAGGTCATGCGCTTTTTGGTGGTTTGGACGCAGACTCTGGCGGCCCCCTTGGTCACAGCAGGGCTGTTTCTGGCGGTGTTCACGCTGGCCATCGGCCCCATGCGCGGAGAGGTGATGGGGGTTAGCTTTGTCACCTTCCTTGCGCCCGGCATCCTGATGATGACCATTATCCAGAACGCCTTCGCCAACACCTCGTCCTCCATCGTCATCTCGAAAGTGCAGGGCAATATCGTCGATACGCTGATGCCGCCGCTGTCGGGCGGGGAACTGGTGCTGGGCTATATGGCGGGCGGCGTGGCGCGCGGTCTGATGGTGGGGGTGGTCATTCTTGCTGCCGAAGCGCTGGTGCTGGGGCAGGGTGTGGCCCATTCGGTCTGGCTGCTGGTCTTTGTCACGCTGGGCGCTGCGCTGCTGTCGGCCATCGGGATCGCGGCCGGCATCTTGTCGAACAAGTTCGACCAGATCGCAGCGATTACCAATTTCATCGTGGTGCCGCTGTCGTTCTTGTCGGGCACCTTCTATTCCATCTCGGCGCTGCCGCCCTTCATGGCGGCGCTTAGCCGCGTGAACCCGGTCTTCTACCTGATAGACGGGGCGCGCTATGGGATGATCGGGCAATCCGATGCGTCGCCTTGGTTGGGGCTGGCGGTGGTGTTGGCGGCATTGGTGGCGGTGTCGGCACTGTGCTGGCACTGGCTGCGCACCGGCTACCGGTTGAAACCATGATCGCGCTTGCACGCAATTAGGGGCATGATACCCTGTTCGAAAGGGGTCTGAACATATGATGAAACCGTTTTTTCTGGCCGCAGCATGCCTTGGCATTGCTTCTGCCGCCCAAGCCAGCGATCCGCAATGGCCCGATTGCCGCACCTGCCACCAAGTGCAAGCCCCCGACGGCACGGTGGTGGCGCGGGGCGGGCGGGCTGGGCCGAACCTATATGGTGTGGCCGGGCGTGCGCTGGCCGGTGACGCCGATTTCCGCCTGTATTCCGACGGGTTGCTGGCCGCCGCCCAAACCGGCGCGCGCTGGACGCTTGAAAATTTCAACGCTTATCTGGCCGGGCCGGACGAATTTTTGCAACGCTTGACGGGGGATAGCGGCCTTGAAAGCGGCATGCATGTGGCACTGCGCGGCGATGGCGCGGCGCTGTATGAGTGGCTGCAAGAGGTTTCGCAATAACGCAAACGGGCAGGCGCTTGGCCTGCCCGAAGGTTGTGCGCGCAAAGCGGCGGTCACTCGCCCAGCGCGATGCCTTCACGGCGCGGGTCTGCCCCGCCGCGCAAACCCTCGCCGATTGCAATCGCTTGCAGGCCAGAGGTCAGCGCCATCACGCGCGTCTGAAAGCCCATCTCTTGCAGCGGGCCGTCCAGGTCTTCCGCCCAAGTGCCCTGTTCCAGCGCATAGGTGCCAAAGCTGTTGACCAGATGCGGCATCGACACGGCCGCTTGCACATCCATCCCCCAATCCAAATGCGCGATAATCGCCTGCGCGGTAAAGCCGATGATCGTGGCCCCGCCGGGGCTGCCGATGGCCAGAACCGGCGCACCATCTTGCAACACGATTGTGGGCGACATGCTGGAGCGCGGGCGCTTGCCCGGTTCCACCCGGTTGGCAATGGGATAGCCGCCCGCATGGCTGCGGAACGAGAAATCGGTCAATTCATTGTTCAGCAGAAAGCCGCGCGTGAACAGGCGCGAGCCAAACCCGCTTTCGATCGTGGTGGTCATGGACAGCACATTGCCCTCGCCATCGACAATCGAGATATGCGATGTCGCGGGCCGCTCCACGCTGGTATCATCCCCCCAGCGAATAGCATGGTCCCAGCTTGGCTCTCCGGGTGCGACTTCGGGCAAGGCATCATCCCCGCGCAACAAGTCGGCGCGCGCGGCCAGATAGGCCCGGTCGGTCAGCCCTTTGACCGGCACCGGCACGAAATCGCTATCGGCCAGGTAGCGGCCCCGGTCGGCAAAGGCCAACCGCGTGGCATCGCCCATCAGGCGGCGGGTTTCCACCGCCTGCGGGTCCATGGCGGGCAGGTCGAAATTTTCCAACATGCCAAGGATTTGCGACACTGCCACCGCGCCTGACGAGGGCGGCCCCATCCCGCAGACATCGCGGCCCCGATAGGTGTAGCAGACCGCCGGGCGCTCTATCACCCGGTAGCGGGCCAAGTCGGTCAGCGACAGCAGGCCGGGCAGGGCGTCGGTGCGTGTGGCTGCAACAATATCGGCGGCAATGTCGCCGGTATAGAAGGCCTGCGTGCCCTGCGTTGCGATCTGGCGCAGCGTGTCGGCGTAGTCGGCATTCACCAGCGTGTCACCTGCGGCGACCGGCGCGCCATCGGGCAAGAAATAGGCGGCTGTGTCGGGGAAGACCGCCAAGGAATCTGCCGCGCCCGCAACCGAATCCGCCATGCGCGGCGAAACGGTGAAGCCCTCTTCGGCCAGTGCAATCGCATCATCAAACAGTCCGGCCCAGTTGGTGCGGCCCCAGCGGCGATGCGCGTCCTCCATCAGGCGCGGCGTGCCCGGTGTGCCGACCGACCGGCCCGACACAACTGCCGTGCCGAAATCCAGCGGCTCGCCCGCTGCATCCTGAAAATAGCGCGGATCGGCGGCCAAGGGCGCGGTTTCGCGCCCGTCCAGCGTTGTAACTTCGCCTGTCTCTGCGTCATACCAGACAAGAAATGCGCCGCCGCCCAGCCCAGAGGATTGCGGCTCTACCAGCCCCAGCACGGCTTGCACGGCGACCATGGCATCCGCTGCCGTGCCGCCCGCGCGAAGCACCTTTGCACCCGCTTCCACCGCCAAGGGGTTCGCGGCGGCAACCATCCAGTTTTCCGCCGTCACGCTATCGCCCGCGGCCTTGGCTGCCAGCGCGGCTTGGCCCGCATCGGACAGGCCGGAAAAGGCCATGGCAACATCGGTCGCGATTTCCGGCACGATGGTGTCAGAGGCCTGTTGCGCAAAACTGGGGCTTGCCAGCGCAAGCGCCGCCAAAGCCGGGGTCAGGTAATGTCGTGTCATGTCTGTACTCCCTTCCGGGCACGGAACGCGCCCGCAACCTACGGTAGCGCGCGACCGGATGACATGTCACCTGTTAACTAACAGTGTGGGAAAAACGGTGAGAGACTGGACAGCGACCCGAACGGAAAATGCTGCGGCTGCTTCCTTCCGGACCTGACCGGGTTGGCAAGGCGTTCGCCCGCGCCAGCCCCTCACGCCTGCATCTAGTCGCTTCGCGCGGGCTGTGCAACCCCTGCGCCACCCTGTCGAAACGGGTTTCGCACCCGCGCTTTCCCCGATAAAACCCCTTTCATGGCAAAACGCGGCTACCATCATGGAAATCTGAAACAAGCGCTGGTCGAGGCCGCGCTGACCCTGATCGCAGATCGGGGGCCGCAGGGCTTTACCATGGCAGAGGCCGCGAAACTGGCCGATGTTTCGGCCGCCGCACCCTATCGGCACTTCACGGGCCGAGAGGAGTTGATTACCGAACTTGCGCGGCAAGGGTTCATCCTATTCGCCGATTTGCTGGAATTTGCCTATAAGGATGGCCAACCCTCGCCCCTGACCGCGTTCGAGGCTGTGGGCCGGGCCTATCTGGCTTTCGCGCGGGCGCATCCGGGGCATTATGTGGCCATGTTTGAATCGGGCATCTCGCCGCGCGCAACGCCCGATCTTGCCGCAGCGTCGCAGCGCGCCAATGCCGTGCTGTTGCGCGCTGCCGCTGATCTGTCGGCGCGAATCCCCGAAGCGCAGCGCCCCCCCACAGAAATGTTCGCCGCCCATGTCAGCGCCATGAGCCACGGGATCGTGGAACTTTATGCGCGCGGCACACCGGGCGCGCGCGCGCCGTTTTCGCCCGAAGACCTGCTGGAAACGGGAATCGGAATTTACCTGCGCGGACTGGGCCTATTGGCCTGCGATACCGACCGGGATGAGCGTGGCTGACAGCCTTCGCCGTGCCGCAAAGACGCGCCGCAATTGCGATGCGTCACGCGGCGGCGATCTGGTCGGGAAAATCGGAAATGGTGCTGCTGGACAGGATTGAACTGTCGACCTCTCCCTTACCAAGGGAGTGCTCTACCACTGAGCTACAGCAGCAGCATGGCGCGCTGAGTAGTCCGAAACTTTCGGGGGTGCAACCCCTATCTGGACGCATTTTCAAACTTCCGCTAACAGTTGGCGCATGACCTCTTCCAAGCCGCGCACCCCGCCTCAGACAGCCCCGAAAGCCGCCGCTGCACCAGACCCGCGCGCAGCACGGTTGAAAGCCGCGCTGAAAGCGAATATCGCCAAACGCAAGGCGCAGGCGCGTGCGCGCGATGGGCAGACCGGCGCGACGGAAGACGGCGAACAGGCCAAAAAGTAAAAGGGCAGTTTAAATGGATTCGATCGTTATTCGGGGCAATGGCCCTTTGAATGGGCAAATCCCGATTGCGGGTGCAAAGAATGCCTGCCTGACGCTGATGCCGGCGACGCTGCTGACCGACCAGCCGCTGACGCTGACCAACGCGCCGCGCCTGTCGGATATTCGCACCATGACCGACTTGTTGGGATCGCTGGGTGCCGAAGTGGCCAGCCTGCAAGGCGGGCAGGTGTTGGCGCTGTCCAGCCATGACCTGACCAGCCACCGCGCCGATTATGATATCGTGCGCAAGATGCGCGCCTCTATTCTGGTGCTGGGGCCGATGCTGGCGCGCGATGGTCATGCGGTTGTCTCGCTGCCCGGCGGCTGTGCCATTGGCGCGCGGCCGGTGGACCTGCATCTGCGCGCGCTGGAAGCGCTTGGCGCAGAGTTGGACCTGCGCGACGGCTATGTGCATGCCAAAGCGCCGGGCGGTCTGAAGGGCGCGCGGTTCGAATTTCCGGTCGTCTCTGTCGGGGCCACGGAAAACGCGCTGATGGCGGCCAGTTTGGCCCGCGGCACAACGGTTCTGGAGAACGCCGCGCGCGAGCCCGAGATCGTGGACCTTGCGCAATGCCTGCGCCGCATGGGTGCGCAGATCGAAGGCGAGGGCACATCAACCATCACCATCACCGGCGTGAACAGCCTTGGCGGCGCGACCCATGCCGTTGTCACGGACCGAATCGAGCTGGGCACCTATATGCTTGCGCCCGCGATTGCGGGCGGGTCGGTCGAATGCCTTGGCGGGCGGCTGGACCTTGTGCAGTCCTTTGCCCGCAAGCTGGAACAAGCGGGGGTCGAGGTCGTCGAGACCGCACGCGGCCTGACAGTTACACGTCAGGTCGACCGGCTGCGCGCGGTCGATGTGACGACCGAACCTTTCCCCGGTTTCCCGACCGATCTGCAAGCGCAATTCATGGCGGCAATGTGCACCGCCGAAGGTGTTTCGGTGCTGAATGAGACGATTTTTGAAAACCGTTTCATGCACGCCCCGGAACTGATGCGCATGGGCGCGAAAATAGAAGTGCAGGGCGGCATGGCCCGTGTGACGGGCGTGGAAAAACTGCGCGGCGCACCGGTCATGGCGACAGACCTGCGGGCCTCTGTGTCGTTGATTTTGGCGGCATTGGCCGCCGAGGGCGAAACCACGGTCGCACGCGTGTACCATCTGGACCGCGGTTATGAGCGGGTCGAGGAAAAGCTGGGTGCCTGCGGCGCAATGATAGAACGGGTTTACGGAAAATGACCGAAGACGCGCGTTTCGAGGATGGGGCAGACCGCCCGGTGCGGCTGGCCGCGCTTGATGCCGAAGATCTGCGCGTGATTTCGGCGCTGGTGCAGGATTCGGTCCTGACCGGCACCGACATGACCTTCGATGCCCCGCGCCGCCGCTTCGCATTGCTTCTGAACCGCTTTCGCTGGGAAGACCGCGCGCGCGCCGAAAAAGCAGGCGATTTTGAACGCGTGCGCAGCTTGCTGGTGGTGCATGACGTGCTGGCGGTCGTGCGGCAGGGGGTGGACCCGACCGACCGCGACGCGGTGCTGTCGCTTTTGGCTGTGGATTTCGCGCCCGGCCCGGATGGCACCGGCGATATCACGCTGGTTTTCGCAGGCGATGGCGCGGTCAAACTGTCGGTTGAATGTGTCGATGTCGTGCTATCTGACGTGACGCGCCCGTATCGCGCGCCCGCGCGCCGCGCCCCCAAGCACGAAACCGAATAGGACGGACCATGCCTGTTTTCCTGAATGCGTCAGCGCCCGAATTCGAGGCCGCTTTCACCGCGCTGTTGTCGGCCAAGCGCGAAGAGGCGGTCGATGTCGATGACACGGTCGCCGCGATCATTGCCGATGTGCGCGCGCGTGGTGACGCCGCCGTGATCGAGCTGACCGCGAAGTTCGACAAGCTGGAGCTGACGCCGGACAGGCTGGCCTTTTCACCCGCCGAAATCGCCGCCGAAGTGGCCAAGGTGCCCGCCGACGAACGCGCCGCATTGGAACTGGCCGCCGCGCGCATTCGTGCCTATCACGAGCGCCAACGCCCCGCCGATGCCCGCTGGACGGACGACACCGGCGCAGAACTGGGCTGGCGTTGGGGGCCGGTTGCGGCGGCGGGGCTATATGTGCCGGGCGGTCTGGCCAGCTACCCGTCCTCGGTGCTGATGAATGCAATACCCGCGCAGGTCGCGGGCGTGGAACGCTTGGTCATCTGCGCGCCCACGCCGGGCGGGGTGGTCAATCCGCTGGTGCTGCTGGCCGCGCAGATTGCGGGGGTGGACACTGTTTACCGCATTGGCGGGGCGCAGGCCGTGGCGGCCATGGCCTATGGCACCGACACCATCGCGCCAGTGGACAAGATCACCGGGCCGGGCAATGCCTATGTTGCCGCCGCCAAGCGCCGGGTGTTCGGGCGCGTGGGCATAGACATGATCGCGGGCCCGTCCGAGATTTTGGTAATTGCCGACAAAGACAACGACCCAGACTGGATCGCGCTGGACCTGCTCAGCCAAGCCGAGCATGACGAATCGGCGCAATCCATCCTGATTACCACCGATGAGGGCTTTGGCCGCGCTGTGGCAGATGCCGTGGGCAAGCGTTTGAAAACGTTGGAGCGCCGCGCCATTGCCGGGGCAAGCTGGCGCGATTATGGCGCGGTGATCGTGGTGCGTGATCTGGCGCAGGCCGCCGCCCTGTCGGACCGGATTGCACCCGAGCATCTGGAACTTTGCGTGGCCGATCCCGATGCGCTTTTGGCGCAGATCAAGCATGCGGGCGCGGTGTTCTTGGGCCATTGGACGCCAGAGGCCATTGGCGATTACATCGGCGGGCCGAACCACGTTCTGCCCACGGCGCGTTCGGCGCGGTTTTCCAGCGGGTTGTCGGTGCTGGATTTCATGAAACGCACCACGCTTGCGAAAATGACCCCCGAAGCGCTGCGCGCGATTGGCCCTGCCGCCGAACAGCTTGCCACCAGCGAAAGCCTGCAAGCGCATGGGCTAAGCGTGCGGGCGCGGCTGGACTGCCTGAACCGCTAAGCGCTGCGCCGCCCGTGCCGGGTTCCGGGGTATTTTGGGCAAGATGTGGGGCAGGGGCTTTTCTTGGCCTGTCCCGCGTGCAAGGTTTCGGGCAGCGGTTGAAAGAGGCTTTGCATGGTCACGCTGTGTGTATTCGATGCTTATGGCACGTTATTCGATGTCGATTCGGCTGCACGACAGGTGGCATCTGAACCCGGCGGCACGGCGCTGGTCGCGCATTGGCCGGGCCTGTCCGCAGATTGGCGGCGCAAGCAGTTGGAATATACTTGGCTGCGCTCCTTGGCGGGCGCGCATGTGGATTTCTGGCAAGTGACGCAAGACGCGCTCGATTGGGCGTTGGACGCAGCAGGGCTGCAAGACGCGGGCTTGCGCGCGCGGTTGCTGGACCTGTATCGCCGGTTGGCGCCATTCGCGGACGTGCCCGATGTGCTGCGCAACCTGCAAGGGCAAGGCATGCGTCTGGCCATATTGTCGAATTGAAGCCGCGATATGCTGGACGATGCCGTCGCCTCTGCCGGTTTGGGCGGCCTGTTCGACGCGGTGCTGTCGGTGGATGAGGTGGGTATCTTCAAACCCGCGCCTGCCGCCTATGACATGGTGGGCGCGCGGTTCGGCACCGCGCGGGCAGAGGTTCTGTTCGTGTCCTCGAACGGCTGGGATATCTGTTCAGGCGCGGCCTACGGGTTCCGCACGCTCTGGGTGAACCGCGCGGGCGCACCGATGGACCGGCTGCATGGCGCACCGGGCCATGTGGCCCGCGACCTGCGGGCACTTCCCAACCTGATCGGGGGGCTGTGACATGCCGTTTTTCACCGCCGCAGATGGCGCAGAGCTGCATTATACCGACGAAGGCCATGGCCGCGCGCTGATTTGTCTTGCCGGGCTGACGCGCAACGGCAGCGATTTCGACTATCTTGCGCCGCATCTGCCGCCCCTGCGATTGATCCGGCCTGATTACCGGGGGCGCGGGCGCTCGCAATGGACGGGCGCGGCAACCTATACCGTGATGCAGGAAGGCGCCGATGTGCTGGCGCTGCTAGACCATCTGGGGCTGGAACAGGCGGCGATCCTTGGCACCTCGCGCGGGGGGCTGATCGGCATGTATCTGGCCGTTATTGCCAAGGACCGCCTGCGCGGGCTGTTCCTGAACGACATCGGCCCGGTGATAGAGCCGGAAGGGCTGGACCGGATTGACGCCTATATCGGGCGCAACCCCGCCGCGCGCAGCCATGGCGAAGCGGCGATGGCGCTGGCGCGCGCCATGCCGGAATTCGACGTGCCGGCCAGCCGCTGGGCCGAGGAAGCGCGCAAGCATTTCATAAAGACCGATCAAGGATTGCAGATCAATTACGACCCGGCCCTACGCGATGCTTATCTGGCCGCGCGCGCGGGCGGCGCGGGCGATCTGTGGCCGATGTTCGCGGCGTGCGAAGGCTTGCCCTTAGCCGTGATCCGGGGCGCAGACTCGGCTTTGCTAAGTGCGACGACCTTGGCAGAAATGACCCGCCTGCGCCCCGATATGGTGGTCGAAGAGGTTCCGGGGCGCGGGCATGTGCCGTTCTTGGACGAAGCAGAATCGCTGCGCGCGATCAACACATGGCTGGGAATGTGCTTGTGAATATTGACATGATAGATGCTGCCGCCGCGCGGCTTGCTGGCCATGCGCGGCAAACGCCGCTTCTGTCCTCGCCCTTTCTGGATGCGGTTGCGGGGCGGCGCGTGCTGGTCAAGGCGGAATGCCTGCAACATACGGGCAGCTTTAAATATCGCGGGGCGCGGGCGGCTTTATCGGCCCTGCCAGATGGGGTGACGGGGGTTCTGGCCTGCTCTTCGGGCAATCACGCGCAGGGCGTGGCTCTGGCGGCGCGCGAATTGGGGCGCGCTGCGGTCATCCTTATGCCGTTGGATGCGCCACGGGTGAAGCTGGACAACACAGCCGCCCTTGGGGCCGAGGTCGTGACTTATGACCGCGCCACGACCGACCGCGACACTTTGGCGGCGGAACTGGCGACCGCGCGCGGGCTGGACCTGATCTTGCCCTTTGACAACGCCCAGGTGATCGCAGGCCAAGGCACGGTGGGGCTGGAAATTGCCGCGCAGGCCGCTGACATGCTGGCCGATGTGCTGGTGTGCTGCGGCGGCGGCGGGCTGACGGCAGGCATTGCGCTGGCGCTAGAGGCGCGCGCGCCCGGGCTGCGCGTGCGCCCGGTCGAACCCGAAGGCTTTGACGACACCGCGCAATCGCTGGCACAAGGCCGGATCGTGACCAATCCCGCCCGCGCCGGTCTGTGCGACGCTATCCTGACACAAGCGCCCGGCAAGCTGACATTTCCGATCTTGCAGCGCCTCTGCGGCCCCGGTCTGGTCGTGTCGGACGCGCAGGTCTTGGCGGCAATGGCGCTGGCGCAGGACCGGCTGAAACTGGTGTTGGAACCGGGGGGCGCCGTGGCGCTGGCTGCGGCCCTGTTCCTGCCCGACGCCGTGCCGGGTGACACGGTGATCGCGGTTGCCACCGGCGGCAATGTGGATCGCGACGTGTTCATCCGCGCCCTTGGCGCAGGAGCGTTCGATGCCAACCGCGCCGCTTAACGGCGTGGACCTGCATTACCAAGTGACCGGCCCCGAAGATGGGCTGCCATTGGTGCTGTCCAATGCGCTTGGCTGCACGATGGACATTTGGGATCCGCTATTGCCGCATCTGCCCGAAGGTTTGCGCGTTCTGCGCTACGACCGGCGCGGGCACGGGCGCTCGGGCGTGCCGCAACCGCCATATTCCATGGGCCAGCTTGTGCGCGACACCGAGGCGCTGCTGGACCATCTTGCGCTTGGCCCATGCGTGTTTCTGGGCCTTAGCCTTGGTGGTATGGTGGCCCAAGGGCTGGCGATCAAACGGCCCGATCTGTGCCGCGCGCTGATCTTGTCGAACACGGCGGCGCGCATTGCCACCGCCGAAATCTGGCGCGACCGTGCGGCAAGCGCAGGCGCCAAGGGGTTGGGGGCGTTGGCCGATGCCACGATGGCGCGTTGGTTCACGCCCCGGTTCCGCGCCACGCCCGAATTCCAGACTTGGCGCGACATGTTCCTAGCTACGCCCGTGGATGGCTGGGTGGGCTGCGCGCAGGCCATTGCGGGCACCGATTTTTACACCACCACGGCCACGCTGCGCCTGCCATGCTTGGGGATCGCGGGCGACCGCGACGGGTCGACCCCGCCCGATCTGGTGCAAGAGACAGTCGCGCTTATCCCCGGTGCAGAGTTTGCCCTGATCCGCCACGCAGGCCATTTGCCGCAAATCGAGAAGCCCGCAGACTATGCCCAAGCGATCACGAACTTCCTGACGCGCCACAACCTTCATCTTGCCAAAAATGCGCGCTGTTGCGGCGCCCGCCACCATGGGCATGGTCCGGGCGCGTAAAACGTCGTTTCCCTTGCGCGCGTCGCGCGCTAGACTACCGCCAAACCAGACGGAACAGGCATGAGCGAACAGTATCAGGTTCTGGCGCGCAAATACCGCCCCGAGAGTTTTGCCGATCTGATCGGGCAAGACGCCATGGTGCGCACCCTGCGCAACGCCTTTGCCGCCGACCGGATTCACCATGCCTTTATCATGACGGGCATTCGCGGCACCGGCAAAACCACCACCGCGCGGATCATTGCCAAGGGGCTGAACTGTATCGGGCTGGACGGACAAGGCGGGCCAACCACGGAACCTTGCGGGCAGTGCGAGCATTGCCGCGCCATCATCGAAGGCCGCCATGTCGATGTGATGGAAATGGACGCCGCCTCGCGCACCGGTGTGGGCGATATCCGTGAAATTATCGATTCTGTCGCCTATCGCGCGGCGTCGGCCCGTTACAAGATCTATATCATCGACGAAGTGCACATGCTGTCGAACAACGCGTTCAACGCGCTGTTGAAAACGCTGGAAGAACCGCCCGCGCATGTGAAATTCATTTTTGCCACGACCGAGATTCGCAAAGTGCCGGTCACGGTGCTGTCGCGCTGCCAGCGGTTTGATCTGCGCCGGATTGAACCCGAAGTGATGATCGCGCATCTGGACCGCGTGGCCCGCGCCGAAGGCGGGCAGGTGGCCGCGGACGCGTTGGCGCTGATTACCCGCGCCGCCGAAGGGTCGGTGCGCGATGCCATGTCGCTTCTGGACCAAGCCATCAGCCATGGCGCGGGCGAAACCACCGCGGACCAGGTGCGCGCCATGCTGGGGCTGGCCGACCGCGCGCGCGTGCTGGATCTGTTCGACCATATCATGCGCGGCGATGCGGCATCCGCCTTGTCTGAACTGGCCGCGCAATACGCCGATGGGGCCGACCCGATGGCGGTGCTGCGCGATTTGGCAGAGATTACCCATTGGCTGAGCGTGACGCAGATCACCCCCGATGCGGGTGACGATCCGACCATCAGCCCCGAAGAACGCGACCGGGGGGCGGCCATGGCCGCCGCGCTGCCCATGCGGGTGCTGACTCGGACTTGGCAGATGCTGCTGAAAGCGTTGGAGGAGGTGGCGAGCGCGCCCAACGCCATGATGGCGGCGGAAATGGCAATCATCCGCCTGACTCATATGGCCGACCTGCCCAGCCCGGAAGAGATTTTGCGCAAATGGCACGACCAGACGCCGCCCACAGGTGGGGCGGGTGCGCCCGCGCCGCGCGGCGCGCCGATGGGGGGCAGCGCCCCGCGCGCTGTGTCGCGGGGCGCGGCCCATGGCCCGCAAGCGGCCCTTGCCGGGGTGGCCCCTGCGCTGTCCGACTACCCCGATTTCGACAGCGTCGTGGCCCTGATCCGCGCGCGGCGCGACATGACCTTGCTGGTCGAGGTGGAAACCAATCTGCGCCTTGTGCGCTACAGCCCCGGCCGGATCGAATTTCAGCCAACCGAAAGCGCGCCGGTTGATCTGGCCCAACGCCTTGGCGCGCGGTTGCAAGGCTGGACCGGCGCACGCTGGGCGGTGTCGGTGACCAATACGGGCGGCGGAGCGACGATTGCCGAGAGACAGGCGGAGCAACATAGCGTTAATGCAGCAGAAGCTTTGCAAAACAGCATTGTATTGGCCGTTCTTGAAGCGTTCCCCAAGGCGAAGATCGCTGAGATTCGCTCTCTGACGTCGCCAGAGGACGAGGCCGCTTCCGCAGCACTTCCCGAGGTGGAAGACGAGTTCGACCCCGACTGGGACCCGTTCGAGGAGGATGACGGGTGACACGCGACAAGTTTTGGAAGGTATTTTTGGCGGTGGGAGCCCTTGTGCTTGGCGGGATTATCTCCGAGACGACCGCGTTCACATTTGGCACTATCTTCTTCAAGAAAGAACCACAGGTCATCGTTATCCAACCCGGCCCGGCCTCGGCGCCCGCAGCGGACGCGGTCCCGCCCTCTGAACAATCTGCGCCCCAGGCGCCAGATCCCGCGCCGCAGAATGCCAGCGCGGCGGCGGACCCAGACCAGCCCGAAGCAGAAAACCAGCCGCCTGCGCCCGGCCCGGATGCGTCCGAGCAGTCTCCGCAGCCCGTATCCGCCACCTCTGTCGCCCCACTGCCGCCGCAGTTGCGCCCCAAGGGCGAAGACGACACCACCACGCCAGACACCTCGGCGACCCCCGAACCCAGTGCCAGCCCGCCGCCCTTGCCGACAGAGCCGTTCCGACTGGACGCGCAACTTCAGCATTACATTTGTGCGGGTGCGGTGCCGTTCCGGTTTACGGTCGACAAGCTTGGGTCACGGGCGGATGATTTCATTCGCGTGGCGGATGCCTCTGGCGGGTCGACACGCGTGGCGGTCGGTGCCATTATCGAATTGTCCGAAAGCTGCCGGGTGAAACTTGAGGCGACCGGCCGCACACTGACTTTTTTCGCCCAATTCAGATACATGGAGTAACCATGCTAAAATTTGTTTTGCCCGCCGCCCTTGCCATTGCCGCGGCGCAAGCCGCCTCCGCTTGTGAAGATCGCGTGACCATCGACCCCATGCAGGCACGGGAGTTGCTGAGCACCATTGCCAATGGCGGGGCTGACCCTCTGGACCAGTTTTTCGCCTTCGACACGCTGATGTGCGCCGATCAGACCGGCATCCGCGATCTGGCTTTGCGCACGGGGGCCGCGTCGTCGAATGCCACCATCAAGGGTCAGGTGCTGCTGCGCAGCCTGTTCGAGATGGAAACCATCGCCGTGCAACTGTTGCCGGCCGAAGGGTTGAGCACCGAGCATTACAAGGCCATTGAGAAAACACCCCAGCTCAATTTCGCAGTGCGCTACCGTGATCTGGCCGCGGGGTGCCTGTCCTTGGGCCATGACCGTCGCTGCGACGTCAGTTCCAACCTGTCGGTGACCGGCACAAAGGCCATTCTGCACATTGACCACAACAACGATATCATCGGGTCTTTCAGCGTTGTTGACGGTAGCCTGATGGGTAGTGTCAGGGTCGATGCCCTGAATGGACTTGTCTTTCCGGCCCAGATAGATCTGTTCTGACACATGAAGAAAGGACGCTTACATGTTCAAAGGTTTGGGTGGCATGGGCGACATGGCCAAAATGATGAAGGCCGCGCAGGAGATGCAGGGCAAGATGGCGCAGCTTCAGGAAGACCTGAAGGGGATCACGGTCACGGGCGAATCCGGGGCCGGGCTGGTCAAGGCCACGGCCACCGCCAAGGGTGAATTGACGGCGCTCGACATTGACCCGTCGATCTTCAACTCGGATGACAAGGAAGTGGTGGAAGACCTTATCCTTGCCGCGATAAAAGACGCCCAAGCCAAGGCGGAAGCGCGCTCTCGCGAGGAGATGGGCAAGATCGCGGAGAGCATGGGGCTGCCGCGCGACATGAACCTGCCGATGTAAGCGCGCATGGCCGATGCACGGGATGAAATTGACGCGTTGATCGGTCAGTTCGCGCGGTTGCCGGGCCTTGGGCCTCGGTCGGCGCAGCGCATGGTATTGCACTTGTTGCAGCGCCGCGACCAGGCGCTTCGGCCTTTGGTTATTGCGCTGGACCGCGTGGCGCAGACCGCGCAGCCCTGCACCCGTTGCGGCAATATCGCAACCGCGCCCATTTGCGATATCTGCGCCGACCCGAAACGCGCAACCGGCGAGATTTGCGTGGTCGAGGATGTCGCTGATCTGTGGGCGATGGAACGCGGACAGGCATTCGCAGGGCGCTACCATGTGCTTGGGGGCACGCTGTCCGCGCTCGACGCGGTGGGTCCGGACGAGTTGCGCATTCCGCAGCTTGTGGCGCGGATCGCCACAGAAAGCGTGACCGAGGTGATCCTTGCCTTGGGGGCCACGGTCGATGGTCAAACCACGGCGCATTACATCGCTGAAGCGGTCGAGCAGACCGGCGTTACGCTGAGTGCGCTGGCCCAAGGCGTGCCGGTGGGGGGCGAGCTGGACTTTCTGGATGATGGCACGATTGGCGCCGCGTTGCGGTCGCGGCGGGCATTCTAGCGGTGAGAAAATCCGCCGCCCCATTTTGTTAAACCTTCCTTAACCAATATCATGCTTCGATCGCCTTGGGCTGGAATGGCCCGGGCGAGGGGCTTTGCCATGGCGAATGCGGCGGTTCAACATCTGGTAGCAGCGCCGCCGCCGCGCCAAACGCAACTGCGGGTGCTGTCGGGCGACGGCCCGCCGCGCAAGCCCTTGGGCGAGATCCTGCGCGAGATGGGCGCGCTCAGCGCCGCGCAGTTGATGCGGGCCATTCGCCAGCAAGATGGGCGTGCGGCGCTGTTAGGCGAAATCCTTCTGGCGCGCGGCTGGATCACGCAAGACCACCTGATGCAGGCGCTGTCCCTCCAGTTCGGAACGCGCTTTCTGACCGCAGCCGACCCGCCCCCCGACCCGCGCTTGCTGGATCGGCTGGGCGTGGTGCGGGCGCTGACGCTGAAATGCCTGCCGTGGCATGCGGCGGGGGGTATGACCGTGGTCGCCAGCGCGCGCCCGGCAGAGTTCGAGCGCCACCGCCCAGAGCTGGAAGCCGTGTTCGGCCCTGTCGTGATGATGCTGACCTCGGAAGCGCATCTGCACGCGCGTATCCTTAGCCTGCGTCGCAACCGGCTGCGGCTATGGGCGGAAACCTGCGTTGCCGAAAAGGAAAGCTGCCGCATGTTGCAAAACCGCTGGTTCAGCCGCGTGCTGGCGGCGTTGCTGGCGGGGCTGACGCTTTTGGCGGTGCTTTGGCCGTTGGGGGTGCTGATGGCGCTGACCGCGGTGGCGGTTTTCGCGCTGGTCCTATCGACCCTGCTAAAGCTGGCGGCGGCATTTGCCGCGCTGCGCTGCGGGCCTGTGGACACGCCGTTGGTGCATGACACGCGGCAGGATCCCATCGTGTCGGTCATGGTGCCGCTATACCGCGAACCCGAAGTGGTGCCGCGCTTGGTCAACCGGCTGGCGCGGCTGACATGGCCGCGCGAATTGACCGATATCCTGCTGGTGGTCGAGGAAAACGACCATCTGACCCGCGACGCACTGGCCAAGCAGCGCCTGCCCAATTGGATGCGCGTCATTCTGGTGCCCGATGCCAAGCTGAAAACCAAACCGCGCGCATTGAATTACGCCATGGCCTTCGCGCGCGGCGATATTATTGGGGTTTATGATGCAGAGGACGCGCCCGAACCCGACCAGATACATCGCGTTGTCGCGGCCTTCGCTTTGGGGCCGAAAAATCTGGCCTGCGTGCAGGGTGTGCTTGATTTCTACAATCCGGCGGTGAACTGGCTGTCGCGCTGTTTTACCATTGAATATGCGACATGGTTCCGGGTTATCCTGCCGGGAATGCAGCGGCTGGGGCTGGCGGTGCCGCTTGGCGGCACGACGCTGTTCTTTCGCCGCGATGTGCTGACCTCGCTGGGCGGATGGGATGCCCATAACGTGACCGAAGATGCCGATCTGGGCATCCGTCTGGCCCGGCATGGCTATGTCACGCATTTGTTGCCCACGGTCACTTTCGAGGAAGCGAACTGCCACGTTCTGCCTTGGATCAAGCAACGTTCGCGCTGGCTGAAGGGCTATGCCATTACATGGCTGGTGCATATGCGCCAGCCCGCGCTGCTCTGGTCGCAACTGGGCGCGTGGCGGTTTTTCGGCGTGCAGGTTCTGTTCTTGGGCACGCTGGTGCAGTTTCTGCTGGCCCCCTTGCTGTGGAGCTTTTGGCTGATGCTGTTGGGCTTGGGCCATCCGTTGCAAGATACTTTGCCGGGGCAGGCCTTTAGCGTGCTGGCCGCAGTATTCTTGCTGGCAGAGGCCACGACGCTGGCACTGGGCGCGATTGCACTGCGCGCGCGCCACCATGCCGGGCTATGGCGATGGTTGCCGGCGCTACACCTCTATTTTCCGCTGGCCGTTCTCGCCGTCTACAAAGCGCTGTGGGAGCTGATCTCTGCCCCGTTCTACTGGGACAAGACCGCGCATGGCAAATATGCCGGGGCGCGGGAAGCGCAAGTTATACAGGCATAAGCTGCATTTCTATTCGCTTGCCCATCTTTGGATTGTGGACCGGGACGATATTCGATGCTAGACTACAACCTTAACGGGCATACACCACGGTAGGAGTGCGCGGCGTGCTGGTATTCATGAAGCAACGCCTTGTAATGTTCTCGACCCCCAAATGCGGCAGCACCGCTTTGGAAAAAGCGCTGGCGCCGATGTCCGACCTTGTGTTGCAGGGCGACCCGCGCATCAAGCATTGCACGTTTCACCGCTACAAATGGCGTTTGGAGAAGTTTCTTCAAATCTTCGATCAGACCCCGATGAGCACCACCGCGCTGATCCGGCATCCGCAAGATTGGCTGGGCAGTTGGTATCGCTACCGGCACGGGGCGTGGCTGGATGGCACGCCGCAAAGCACCAAGGGGCTTAGCTTCGATCAATTCGTCGAGGGCTATCTGGCCGAAGAGCAGCCCACCTTCGCCGCTGTCGGTTCGCAAGCGCGGTTTCTGACCCATCCCAAAACTGGCGAAACAGTCGATCACCTGTTTCGGTATGATGCCTTTGACGAATTTCGCGCCTTTCTGGAGCATCGGCTTGGCCAAGGTCTTGCGCTGGACCGGCTGAACGCGTCGCCCCAGATGCGCCTGTCGCTCGCCCCCCATTTGGCCCGCCGTCTGGACACCACCTGCGCGGCGGATTTTGCCCTTTATGAACGCGCCTGCGCAGCCAAACCGCAGGGCCGGATCCGCAGCCTGATACGCGCCCTTGCAAGCTGACGGGGTTCGGGTGCAGTCTGGCCCCTGACGCAATTTGCAAACGGGGTGGAACATGGGCCTAGAAGACCGCATTGCCGTGGCACGGGGCGAAGCGCCTGCCGATCTGGTGCTGCGCGGGGCCGAAACCCTGTGCATGGTCACGGGCGCGCGCCTTGCGGGCGATGTGGCCATCCATCAGGGGCAGATCGTGGGGATGGGCGCTGAGTACGACGGCGCGCGGGTCATTGACCTGACCGGGCAGGTGCTGGTGCCGGGATTCATCGACACGCATCTGCACATCGAATCCTCGCTGGTCACGCCGTATGAATTCGACCGCTGCGTGGCCCCGCGCGGGGTTACGACCGCCATTTGCGACCCGCATGAAATTGCCAATGTCGCGGGGGCTGACGGCATTCGCTATTTCCAGCGCGCGTCCGAACACACGGTAATGGATATCCGGGTGAACCTGTCATCCTGCGTGCCCTCTACCCATATGGAAACGGCAGGTGCCGCGCTGGATGCGCAGGCGCTTTTGGCCCTGCGCGATCACCCTTCGGTGATCGGTCTGGCCGAGTTCATGAATTTTCCCGGTGTCATCCACCGCGATCCGGGCTGTATGGCCAAGCTGCATGCTTTTGCAGGCGGCCATATCGACGGGCACGCGCCGCTTCTGTCGGGGCGCGACCTGAACGCCTATTGCGCGGCAGGTATCCGCACCGAGCATGAGGCGACCAGCGCCGAGGAAGCCCGCGAAAAGCTGCAAAAGGGCCTGCGCGTGCTGATCCGCGAGGGGTCTGTCAGCAAGGACATGGTAGCACTTGCCCCGCTGCTGACACCCACCACCGCGCCCTATATGTGCCTGTGCACCGATGACCGCAACCCGCTGGACATTGCCGAGCATGGCCATCTGGACCACATGATCCGCAGCCTGATCGCCATGGGCTGTGACGCATTGGCGGTCTACCGCGCGGCCACGCTCTCGGCGGCCGAAGCCTTTGGGCTGAAGGACCGTGGCCAGATCGCACCCGGCAAACGCGCCGATATCGTGGCGCTGCCCGATTTGGCCGACTGCCGCGCCAGCCTTGTTATCTGCGGCGGGCAGGTGGTGGAGGGTGCGGCTTTTGCCGCGCGGCAGGTGGTCGCCCCGGTTGCGCGCGACTCGGTGCGCGCGCCGAAAGTTCAGCCCTCTGATTTCCGCCATGCAGGCAACGCGCCCGACACGCCGGTCATCGGTATTCTTGAAGGCAAGATCATCACCGAACACTTGCGCATCGACATCGCGCCAGAGGGCGGCGACAAGCGCCCCGATCCCGCGCGCGACCTGGCGCGGGTGGCTGTGATCGAACGCCATGGCAAGAACGGCAACATAGCGACCGGCTTTGTGCGCGGTTTCGGCATGGGGCAGGGCGCCATTGCCGCCACGGTCGCCCATGACCACCACAATATCGTGGCCGTCGGCGTGGAGTATGACGATCTTGCGCTGGCCGCGAACCGCCTGTCCGAGATTGAGGGCGGTTTCGTGGTTGCGCAAGGCGGTCGCGTCTTGGCAGAACTGCCCTTGCCGGTGGCGGGGCTCATGTCGCTGGACAGCTACGAAGACGTTCATGCGCGTTTGGTCGCGTTGCGCGCGGCGGCGAAATCTTTGGGCGTAACCTTGGAAGAGCCGTTTTTGCAATTGGCCTTCATCGCGCTGCCGGTCATCCCGCATCTGAAGATCACCGATTACGGCATGGTCGATGTGGACCGGTTCGAGGTGATCTGACGCGCCCGCCGACGCAAATCCCTGCCCATGGCGTGTTTGCGCCTCTTTCCCTATATTGGAATTCTGGGTATCAGACCCAATGTAGGGACCGGATCACGAATTGAGGGGCCAAATGCGCAGGGTAGTCGTCACAGGGTTGGGAATGGTCACGCCGCTGGCTTGCGGTGTGGAAGAAACTTGGACACGCCTGTTGCAAGGCCAATCCGGCGCAGGCCCCATCACCCGCTTCGACGCCAGCCATCTGGCCACGACCTATGCCTGCGAAGTGCCGCGCGGCGACGGGTCTGACGGCACGTTCAACCCCGATGACTGGATGGAACCGAAAGAAGCCCGCAAGGTTGACGAGTTCATCCTTTACGGCATTGCCGCCGCGGACCAAGCCGTGAAGAATTCCGGCTGGATGCCAAAGGATGAGGCCGCGCGCGAACGCACCGGTGTCATGATCGGGTCGGGCATTGGCGGGTTGCAATCCATCGCGGATACAGCGGTGCTGCTGCGCGACCGCGGGCCGCGCCGGGTGTCGCCTTTCTTCATCCCGTCGGCGCTGATTAACCTTGTGTCCGGGCAGGTCAGCATTCGCTACGGGTTCAAGGGGCCGAACCATGCTGTTGTGACCGCCTGTTCCACCGGGGCGCATGCCATTGGCGATGCCGCGCGGCTTATTCAATGGGGCGACGCGGATGTGATGGTCGCCGGCGGGGCCGAAAGCCCGATCTGCGAAATCGGCATTGCCGGGTTCAATGCCTGCAAGGCTTTGTCCACCAAGCGCGGGGACAACCCGCAAGCGGCTTCGCGCCCCTATGACGTGGACCGCGACGGGTTTGTCATGGGCGAAGGCGCCGGCGTTGTGGTGCTGGAGGAATATGAGCACGCCAAGGCGCGCGGCGCAAAAATATACGCCGAGGTGATCGGCTATGGCATGTCGGGCGACGCCTATCACATTACCGCGCCCGCCGAGGATGGCGATGGCGCGCTGCGCTCTATGCAGGCCGCCGTCAAGCGCGCCGGGGTCGCGGCGGCAGATATCGACTACATCAATGCGCATGGCACCTCGACCATGGCCGATACGATCGAACTGGCCGCGGTCGAACGGCTGCTGGGGGATGCGGCGGCACAGGCCACCATGTCCTCCACCAAATCGGCCATTGGGCATTTGCTGGGGGCAGCGGGCGCGGTCGAGGCGATTTTCGCGATCCTTGCCATTCGTGACCAGATTGCCCCGCCCACACTGAACCTGGACAACCCGGCCGTGGAGACCCCACTGGATCTGGCCCCGAACCAGCCGCGCCATCGCAAGATTGACGTGGCGCTGTCCAACAGCTTCGGCTTTGGCGGCACCAATGCCAGCCTGATCTTGCGCAAACTGGAAAGCTGATGATCCGTCACATTGTCGCCAATACACTTACCCTGATGATCGTGGGGCTGATCGGGTTGGCTGTTGTCATCGCGGCAGGCCAACGCCAGTTCACCGCGCCGGGGCCCTTGACCCAAGCCATTTGTTACCGGGTGGCACCCGGGGCCAACCTGCAACAGGTTTCCGCCCAGTTGGCGGAAATGGGGGCAATCGGCTCGCCGCAGGTGTTCCGCATCGGGGCGCGCTATACTGACCGCGCTGACCAGTTACGCTTTGGGTCGTATCTGGTGCCTGAAGCGGCCTCTATGGACGAAATCATGGACCTGCTGACGCGTGGCGGCGCATCCACCTGCGGATCTGAAATTCAGTATCGGATTGGCGTGACCCGCATTGACACGCTGGTGCGCGAATTGGACCCGGCCACGCAGACATTCGAAACCGTTGTGCAATTTGACGCAGGCGAAACCCCGCCCGCCGACTATGCCCGCTACAGCGCCATGCCCGATATCAGCTTGCGCATTACCGTGGCCGAGGGGGCCACAAGCTGGCAGATCTGGGATGGGCTGCGGCAGGCCGAATTCCTGTCGGGCGATGTGGGCGAGCAACCCGACGAAGGCTGGCTGGCCCCCGACAGCTACGCGGTAACGCGCGGACAGGACCGGGCCGAATTGCTGGCCGAAATGCGTGCGCGGCAAGAGACGATCTTGGCCGAGCTTTGGGAAACCCGCGCGCCGGACCTGCCCTATGACAGCCCATACGACGCGCTCATCATGGCCTCTATCGTGGAAAAGGAAACCGCCGATCCAGAAGAACGCCCGCAGGTGGCAGGCGTTTTCGTCAATCGGCTGGGCATTCCCATGCGGCTGCAAACCGACCCGACGGTGATTTATGGCATTACCATGGGCGAGGGCACTTTGGGCCGTGGGTTGCGCCGGTCGGAACTGGACGCGGTGACACCCTACAACACATACCGTATTGACGGAATGCCACCCACCCCCATTGCCAACCCCGGACGAGAGTCGATTGCAGCGGCGCTGAACCCGGATGCCACGCCTTATCTGTATTTTGTCGCAAATGGCACCGGCGGTCATACTTTTAGCACAAACTTGGCCGATCATAACCGTGCCGTGGCCCGCTGGCGCGAGATCGAAGCGGAGCGCGCGCGCGACGATTAAGTATTGCCCAAGAGAAGTGCCATGTCTGCCCAACCTACGCTGACGCGCCTGTTCGCCATGCTCGTCTTTGCCGCGATGGCGGTTTACGTCGCCACCAGCTTTCAGGCGCTGCAAGAGGGCGCGCGCGTGTCCGGCAGCGCAAATGCGGTTGCCGGCACGATGGGGGCGCTTTCGGGCTGGCTGGTTGCCGGTCCGCGCATTGACGGGCGCTGGGTGCAATCGGTTTTTGCAATGGTCCAAGGCGTGATCGTGGCGACCTTGCTGACCTTGGCGGCAGGCGCCACGGTCGAGACCTTTCGCTTAGGCTACCAGACCCGCCACAGGGATCTGGACGACGCGATGCAGGGCTTTTTCCATTACATTGCAGAGGAAGCGCCCAAGTTGGCAACCCCCGAGATTTCGATCCCCCTTGGCCTGTTCTGCCTTGTCGGCGGCGTGGTGCTGGCCGTGTTGTGCCGCGCCATGGAAGCGCGGCGCACGGCCAGATGAACCACCCTGTTTTTCTGTTCGGCACGTTGCGGCATCATCCCTTGCGCGCGGCGGTGCTGGGGGCAGAGGCCCCGTTCGAAGATTCGCGGCTTCCGGGCCATACCGTGCTGGAGCAAAACGGCTATCCCGTGCTGACCGCCCGTGATGGCGCAGTTGCCACGGGGCTGCTGCTGCGGCTCGACGCGCCGGAACTTGCGCGGCTGGACCTGTATGAATCGCTGTTTGGGTATACGCGTCAGGCGCTGGCAGACGGGCAGGGTGGCCATGTCTGGGTCTATCTGCCGGAGCACGCGCAAATATCGCCCGATGCTGCGCCATGGGTGCTGTCCGATTGGGTCGCCCGCATGGGAGAGGCGGCTACGCTCGCCAGTGCCGAGATCATGCTGCTGGCCCGCAGCCATGACCGCGATGCGTTGGCGGTGCGCTACCCGATGCTGCTGGCCCATGCCTGTGCGCGGTTGCGTGCGCGCGCAGAGCCAACCCCAAACAGCCTGCGCCGCGCCGCCGGACCTAAAGATGTCGAAACCGTTACAACCGCGCATCCTTATGCCTATTTCTTTGGGGTGCAATCCAACGACCTGCGCTTTCGCCGTTTCGATGGCACGCTTAGCCCCGTGGTGCGGCGCGCGGGCTTTCTGATTTCAGATGCCGTGACCCTGCTGCCCTACGATCCCGCGCGCGATTGCGTTTTGTTGGTGGAACAGTTCCGCTACGGGCTATACCTGCGCGATGCCGCGAATTGCTGGTCACTGGAAGCGATTGCCGGGCGCATCGACCCGGGCGAAGCCCCGCCAGAGGCCGCGCTGCGCGAGGCGCAGGAAGAAGCAGGCGTGACGCTTTGCGCAGAGGCATTGAATTTCGTCGGACAGGCTTACCCATCGCCCGGGTCGATCAGCGAATGCCTGTATCAATATGTCGGGCTATGCGCCTTGCCGGAAGATGACCGCGCCATTGGCGGGCTGGCGGCAGAGCATGAGGATATCCGCCGCCATATCATCAGCTTTGACCGGATGATGCAGCTTGTCGCCAGCGGCGAGATCCAGAACGGCCCGCTTCTGACCAGCGCCTATTGGCTGGCGCTGCACCGCGCGCAGTTGCGCGCGGATTATTCGGTGCCAGATTTGTAACGCTCGAACAAGCGCGCTTGCAGCAAAAAGAACCCGAACAGCGCAACCGGCAAGCCGAAGGTGCGGAAATTCACCCACATATCGGTCGAGAAACTGCGCCAGACCAGTTCATTCGCGCAGGCCATGGCAAGGAACATCAGCGCCAACCGCTTGGTCAGCAGCATCCAGCCATCATGGGTCAGCGGCAACGCGCCTTCCATGACCAGTTCCAGCCAGCTTTGCCCACGAAGCAACCCAATGCCCAGAAGCAGCGCGAATATGCCGTAAATGGCCGTGGGTTTCATTTTGAAGAACCGGTCATCGTTCAACCACACGGTCAGCCCGCCAAAGACAACGACCATCACAAGGGTGACAAGCTGCATCTTGCTCAGCCGCCCCGACAGCCGCCACAAGACAAAGGTTGCCAAGGCCATCAGCGGAATGAACGCCGCCGTCAGCAGAATGAAGGCGGTGTATTCGGTGCCGCCAATCGTGTAAATTTGCCCGCGCGTGGTGACATAGCCCAAGAAAAACAGGAAGACGGGGCCAAGCTCCAGCCCGATCTTGACGGCGGGGGCAACGGTTTTTTCGGTCATGGTGTGGTCAATCTCGGTTGAGGCGTCATTCAGGACGCAATGCGCAGCACAAGATCGCGCCCGCGCTTGTTATATCGCAATTCGCTTTCACCAATCGCGGTGACTTGCCCACCATCCAGCCGCTCGCCCACCTGAACGGTCACAACGCGCCCATTGTCCAGCCGGACCAAGGCGCGCCGGGCCGAAGGCGTGCCCATCACCCCCAGCAGGTTGATCTGGCGCAGGTTGATCGCGCGGGTCTGCGTGGCCGCGCGGGTGACAGAGGCAGAACTGGGAATGCTGGGCACGGCGGCGGCAGAGGCCTGCACGACTTGCGCCTGCGGTTCGTCCACGGCGCGAATGCGGGCCGCGGCCAGTGCACGCTGCACGGTCTGGCTAAAGCCATTGGGCCGCCCCGACGGGCGCAGCGATGCCGCCACCGCTTGCTGTGTCGCGCTGGCAAACTGGTTTGACAGGTCTTCCGCCTGCGCGACAATCTCTGCCGGGCGCGCCTGCGGCGACAGCATGGTCAGCGCAACGCCGCCCGGAGGCGGCGGCAAGCTGGACTGATCTTCGGGCGCATCGTCCTCTGGGGTGGTTTCGGCGGGGGGGGCTTGGTCGGGTGCAATCCCCGCCGGGCGGTCGGGCGGCACGCTTGGCGGCGCGCCTTCGGTGACATCGACCACCACATCGCTTTCATCCAGAAGCGTGGGGGCCGCAGCTTGCGGTTCCGGGGTCGGCTCTGGGGTGGGTTCTGGGGCCGGCTCTGGCGCGATGCCTTCGGGGCGCGCAGGCGGCACGACGGTCGGGCTGCCTTCGGTAACGTTGATGTCCAGCAACTCCTCGCCCGGCGGCAAGCTTGGTTCAGGCGCAACGGCATCTTCCGTTTCTGTCTGCTGTTCCGCCACTTGCGGCGCCTCCGCCCCGCGCAAGGGCGGCAAGGGGGTAGACCCAAAAGGTTCTGGCGCGGATTGCACATTGGGCAGGTTGCCCGGCGCTTCGGGTGCAATCGCCCGCATAGAGCGCAAGGCCGCCAGCCGCCCCGCGCTTTGCGCCTGCCGCTCAATTTCGGGAGAGCTGCCACCAGAGGTCGCGCCGTCAACGTCCGGCGCTTCGGGCGTCTCGGCGCTGCCCTGATTTTGCGCAGCATCGGTCACGCCAAGGGAAGATTCCACATCCTCTGCCGCATCACCCGTCAACGGATCATCCTCCGGCGGATCAATGCCCAAAGCCTCGGGGGCGGCAATCTCGGTGGCGGTGTCTGCGGGTAAATCGGGTTGCGCCAGTTCAGGGGCTTGCGCTTGGGTAAAATAGAACACCCACACACCCACCGCCAGCACCAGCAGCAACCCCGCCCCGCTGAGCGCCAAAGCGCGCCCGGGCAGTTTCGGCTCGGATGCGGCGCCATGCCGCCGCGCCCCGAACACGGTCAGGCGTTCTGCTTCCGGGTCGGCTTCGGGCTTTGCGATCGGCTTGGCGATGGGTTTAGAGATGGGCTTGGGGGCCTTGGGAATGTCCTTGGCCGGGGTTTTCGTCGCAAGGTTCGCGGCCTCGGCATGGGCAAGCGCGGCCTTCGCGGGCGTGTCGGCCCGTGTGGCGGCATCCGATTTGCGTTGCAAACGTGCGGTGGCGCCCCACAAACTGCTGCTGGCCCGGCTGACCGGGGCTGACACCGACGCGCGCAGTTTTTCCGCCAAAGCTGCGCCGCCCAAGCTGCCAAACGACAGGCTGCGCGATTTCGTCAAGGCGGTCAGCGCCTTGGTGGCTTTGGCCTCAGACGCGGAAGGTGGCGCCACGGGCGCGGCAACCGGGTTGGCAACAGGTGCAGCACGCGGCGCGGCCCGGCGCGAGCGGAAGGCCGCGAAATCGTCACCGCCGGTGCTGGCTGCGGGCTCAGGGCTTTTCGGCGTGGCCTTAAGGGGGCTGAGCGCCTTGGCCACCGCTGCTTTGGCGGCGTCGCTCAACTCGTCTTTGCGGGCAAAATCAAACTTGTTTTGCGCCGCTTTGCTTGGGTCGGTCTTGATGTCGTCCGTTGGGGGTGTCGTCCAAATCTCGCCCGTGTCGGGCTTGTCCTGCGCCACGTCACCCTTTGTGGTTTTCGCCGTAGGCTTGGCATCTGCGGCGGCGTCTTGCTTGGCCGGGCCGCTGTCACCCGGCGCTGCATTCGCCTGCGCGGTCGGTTCGGGCGCTGCCTTTGGGGCCGGTGCCGTCTGCGGCTGTTTTGGCTTGGGAAGGTCTGCAATCCCGATTTCATGCTGGATCGCACCGCCGCGCCCCAAATCCTCGGCCCGGTCCTTGACCCCGCGAACACGCCCGAAAAACGGCTGCACGGTAAAACCCTGCGACTGCGGCGCGGCGACGAAGCAGACAGGGTTCAACCCCTGCGCCCGCGCGAAGTCCTCGGCCTCTGCCAGTGTTTCGCGTGCGACCAAGGCCACGCGCAGCGCGCCGTTCATCTCTTGCCAGTCGAAATCCAGCTCATCTACAGGGTAGGGCGTCTTGCCGTCCAATGCGGCGCGAATGGCGGCGTCATCCGGCTGTGCCGGAATGTCGGTATACAGAACCTGCTCATCGGGCACGACAAGCTGCGTGGCAATCCCGTCCGGTGCCAATGCGCGGGCCTTGTCCACCAGCGCCTGCATCTGCACGTCCATATCGGGCGCATCCAACGCGACGACGCCAACACGCAATAACCCCGCGCTATCGCGCTGCCACAGCGTGATGCCGTCATCTGTCAGACCAAGGGCAAAATTCGGTTTCATGGCTTGGCCTTAACAAATTCCAAACAGTATCGGGAGTCGGAAAACCCCACCCCGGCACCGGTATAGCGAAAAATTGCTTGGCCGCGCAATCCGGGCAGAGCGCGCGGCCAGTGGCATTAGGCGGTCGCCTTGGCCAATGCCTGTTCCAGATCGGCGATGATATCAGCCGCGTTTTCGGTGCCGATGGACACGCGCACAACGTTCGGGGCCGCACCCGCCGCGACCTGCTGCTCTTGCGTCAACTGCCGATGCGTGGTCGAGGCCGAGTGAATAATCAGCGAACGCGTGTCGCCCAGATTGGCCACATGGCTGAACAATTCCACCGAATCGATCAGCTTCACGCAGGCGTCATAGCCGTCCTTCAGTGCGAAGGTGAACAGCGAGGACGCGCCCTTGGGGCATATCTTGGCGACCCGGTCATAATAGGGCGAAGACTTCAGCCCGGCATAGGTCACATGGTCGACCGCCGGGTGGTGTTCCAGCCATTCCGCGACCTTCAGCGCGTTCTCGCAATGCCGCTCCATCCGCAGCGACAGGGTTTCAATGCCCATCAAGGTGTAATGCGCAGCTTGCGGGTTCAGCGTCATGCCCAGATCGCGCATGCCCACGGCAATGGCGTTGAACATGAAGGCCAGCGGCCCGAGTGCTGCGTGAAAGTTCAGCCCATGATAGGCGGGCTCGGGCTGCGACAGGCCGGGGAATTTGTCATTCGCGGACCAGTCGAACTTGCCCGAATCGACAATGCAGCCGCCGGTGACGGTGCCATTGCCGGTCAGGTATTTGGTCATGGAATGGATCACCAGCGTCGCGCCATGTTCAATCGGGCGGCACAGATAAGGCGTGGCGGTCGTGTTATCCACGATCAGCGGAATCCCGTGCTTGTCGGCAATTGCGGCCAGCGCGGGAAGGTCGGCAATATGCCCGCCCGGATTGGCGATGGATTCGCAAAATACCGCGCGCGTGTTGTCGTCGATCGCGGCTTCGACCGCTGCGGCATCGTCGATATCGACGAATTTGGCCGACCAGCCAAAACGTTTGATGGTCTGGCTGAACTGCGTGACCGTGCCGCCATACAGCCGGTTGGACGCCACAATATTCAGCCCCGGCCCCATAATGGTGAAGAGCGCAAGGATCTGCGCCGCATGGCCCGATGCGCAGCAAACGGCCCCCGCACCCCCCTCTAGCGCGGCCATACGGTCTTGCAGCGCGAACACGGTCGGGTTTGTCAGCCGCGAATAAATAAAGCCGACTTCCTGCAAGTTGAACAGCGCCGCCGCGTGGTCGGCATCGCGAAAGACATAGGCCGTGGTCTGGTAGATCGGCACTTGGCGCGCGCCGGTGGCCGGGTCCGGGTTCGCGCCGGCATGAATCTGGAGCGTCTCGAAGGCTTGTATTTTATCGCTCATTGGCGGTCGTCCTCCCACTGGTTCGGGTGCGACGCTACGACACAGGCGCGCGATGGGCAAGCGGCAGGATCAGGCGGTGGGGGTGCTGCCTTGCGAGCCGGGCTGCAGGTCGGGCGCGGGCAGGGCCTTGGCTTCGTCCGGCATCTGCTCTGGCAGGTCAATGGTGAAGCTGCCCTCTTCGGGGTAGATCGTGATCCGCGGCTTGGGGCTGAGGGTGGCGAGAATCTCGTTAATCTCGGCTTGCGCGCGCAGGACGGTCTCTCGCTGGGTTTCGCGCTTGACCTCTGGCGCGGCAGCCTTGCTTCCGAACAGGAACTTGAACATTGCTAATCTCCTCTGCGACTGTTGCCTTGTCTAGCCCATCGGGCAGGACAGGGGAAGCTGTCATGCTGCGCTGCGGCAAGGGTATGCGTCAGGCAAACCCCGCCGCCAGCCGCGTGTCGCCCACGACCAGATTGCGCCGATTGCGCAATGGCCCAAGGTATTGGGCAACGACCGGATCGGCCGGGTCGATGGCACCATAGCGCTGCAAAAGCCCGGTCATGGCCGCTTCGGACGCGCGAATGCCACCATCGGCAATTTTCAGCGCTATCCCAAGCCCCTGTTTGGGCAACATGGCCACGAAAACCGCTTCCGCACCGGTCTTGACCGCCGCGCGCCCATTGGCAGCGCGCATCAGGTTGGTGCAGGCCTTGGCGTGGCCCGCCACCATATCGGGATGGGCCATCATCGCATCGCGCAACTGGGCCATGGCACGATTGCGGCTGTCGCCTGCGGTATCCTTGGCGGTTGCATAGCGCGCCATAGCCAGCCCCAGCCCTTGCAGTTCGGTGGCGAAATTCGGCGCGGAGCAACCATCTATCCCGTAACCCGGAGAGGTCTGGCCCGTCACCTCTTCGAAGGCCGCGCGCACCGAGCGTTGCACGGGGTGGTCGGGGTCCACATATTCGCTCCCGCCACCCAGATGCCGGTTCAGGGTCAGAAAGCCCGCATGTTTGCCAGAGCATTCATGATGGCTCTGGCATGGCTCGGCATGGGTGCAGATCAGCCGGTCACGTTCGGCCTGATCGCCCGGAGGGGCCGCGCCGCAGCGCAGGCCGTCATCCGACAGACCAAGATCGGCCAGCCAGCGCGTGACCATCTGAACATGCGCCGCACTTGCTTGATGCGAGGCACAGGCCAGCGCCAGTTGCGATGCGGCCAGCCCCTTGGCCGCGCCCGATTCGACCAGCGGCAACGCCTGCACCATCTTGCAGCTTGACCGCGGGTAGATCACCACATCGGGCCGCCCCCAGCTTTCCACGATCTCGCCATCGGCACGCATAACAACCGCGTGACCCTGATGCACCGATTCCAGCCGGTCGCCGCGCCACAACTCGACCATGGGCACCGCACCCTTTGCGATCCCGGCGGGGGTGGCTTTGTCCTGCTTCGGCATGTTCTTGCTTATCCTGTCCTGATTGCGCGGGTTGTTTCACGCTTGCGCGATTTTTTAACGCTAGGGCTTTGAACTTCGGGTGTCTAACGGTTATGAAAACCTTTGAAATGTGACAGCCCATGTTGCACTTGACTGCAAAAGGGGCGCGAACAGGCCCGATCTAACGGATCGCACAGCTCGGAGGCAAGCAAGCAGATGGTGTTTCACGCACGAAACCAAGCCGGAATGGCACTGGGCGCGGTGCTCGTCCTTGCACTTGCAGGCGGCGCGGCATTGGCGCAGGAATCGACCAACCGCGTGGCCGCAGACACGGCGTGGAGCGTGTTTGTCGAAGATGACCCGAAAGAATGCTGGGCCGTCTCGGCCCCGCGCGAAACCGTCAACACACGCGGTGGCGAACCGGTGCAAGTGCGGCGCGGCGACATTTTGTTGTTCGCAACGTACCGCCCCGGCAGCGAAACGCCGGAAATCTCTTTCACCGGCGGCTACCCGTTTGCGCCCGATTCGACCGTGGGGCTTACGGTGGGTGATACCGAATACCAGCTTTTCGTGAATGGCGAATGGGCATGGTCCGGCGCACCAGAAGAAGACGCGCGCATCCTTGCCACTTTGCGTGCAGGCTCTGAAGCGGTGCTGAGCGCGCGTTCGGCGCGCGGGACAGACACGCGCGATACGTTCTCGCTGTTTGGGTTTACCGCCGCGACGGAAGAAGCGCAGCGCCAATGCGCTGAGTAAATATCGGGATGTCCCGACAGATAGGACCGCCCGGACTGTCTTTTCCGGGCGGTTTTGTTATATGATGCACGACAGATTTTCCGAAAGCCACGCCATGACCGCCACAGCCCCCATCACCCAAGACGTGCTGACCATCCCGCGCAAGCAGCCAGAGGGCGAGAAACGCTCGCTTGTTGGCATGACCCGCGCGCAGATGGCCGATGCGCTGGCCGCCATCGGCACGCCAGAGCGGCAGATTAAGATGCGCGTGGGGCAGATCTGGCAATGGGTCTACCATTGGGGCGTGCAGGAATTTGGCGCCATGACCAATCTGGCCAAGGGCTATCGCGACCAGTTGGAAGCGGCCTTCACCTTGGACCGCCCCGAGATTGTGACGCGGCAAGTGTCCGAAGATGGCACGCGCAAATACCTGCTGCGCATTGCCGGCGGGCACGAGGTAGAGGCCGTCTATATCCCCGAAGAGAACCGCGGCACGCTTTGCGTATCCAGTCAGGTCGGGTGCACGCTGACCTGTTCCTTTTGCCATACCGGCACGCAAAAACTGGTGCGCAACCTGACCGCTGCGGAAATTGTCGGGCAGCTTCTGGTCGCGCGCGACGATCTTGGCGAATGGCCCGAACCGGGCGCACCCAAGAACGAAACCCGCCTTGTCAGCAATGTCGTGCTGATGGGGATGGGCGAACCGCTTTATAATTTCGACAATGTGCGCGACGCGATGAAGGTGGTCATGGATAGCGAAGGGCTGTCCATCTCTCGCCGCCGGATTACGCTGTCCACTTCGGGCGTTGTGCCCGAAATTGCCCGCACGGCAGAGGAAATCGGCTGCCTGCTGGCGATCAGCTTTCACGCCACCACCGACGAGGTGCGCGACAAGCTGGTGCCCATCAACAAGCGCTGGAACATTGCCACGCTGCTGGACGCCTTGCGCGACTACCCGCGCTTGTCGAATTCCGAGCGGATCACCTTCGAATATGTCATGCTGAAAGATGTCAATGACAGCGATGCCGATGCGCGGCGGCTGGTGCGGCTGATTGCGGGGATTCCGGCCAAGATCAACCTGATCCCGTTCAATGAATGGCCCGGCGCGCCCTATCAACGGTCCGATTGGGCGCGGATCGAAAGCTTTGCCGATATCGTCCACAAGGCCGGCTATGCCAGCCCCATCCGCACCCCGCGCGGAGAGGATATTATGGCCGCCTGTGGCCAGCTTAAATCCGCGACCGAACGCGGGCGCCAGACCCGCGCCCAAATCGCCGCGCAGACGGGGGCCTAAATGCCGGTCGTGCTGCTGATTGTTATGGGCGCTTTGGCCGGGGTGATCGCCACGCGGCTGATGCGGATGAATACCGACCTGCCCACAGCGATGGTGATCGGTGTTCTGGGCGCTGTTGTCGGCGGGCTTGGGTTCCGTTTTTTGATGGCGTCGGCAGGCTGGGCCGGGGCGTTCGTGCTGGCGCTTTTAGGGTCGCTTGCGCTGCTATGGCTGTATCAGGTTTGGCAGGGGCGTCGTTGATTGCGCCAGATCAAGGCGCGGGGTCTTCGGGCGACTAAACTCGTCGGTGTAACCACCGATAGGAGAGCGAACATGTCCCACACCCCGCATGAATTGGCAGAGGAATTTCCCAACCAGGCAGATGCCCTGCACCGGCTGAAACTGGAAAACGCCCATTTCGCCAAGCTCTGCGACAGCTATCACGAGGTGAACCGCGCAATTCACCGCGCCGAAACCAATGTCGAACCCGTGGCGGAAGCCGCCGAAACCCAGATGCGCCGCGAGCGTATGGCGCTGAAAGACGAAATCGCGCAAATGCTTAGCGCTGCGGCCTAAATGCTGCGCGTGGCGGCCCTGTCAGGCCGCCACCACCTGCGAAAACTGTCGCCCAAGCCCGGCCACTTCCAGCGCCACCACGTCGCCGGGGGCCAGAAATTGCGGTGGTGTCATCCCCAGACCCACACCAGAGGGCGTGCCCGTGGCGATCACATCACCGGGCATAAGCCGCATGAATTGCGACATGTAAGCCACGATTTCGGCAACCGAAAAGATCATGTCCGACGTGTTGGACTCTTGCCGCGCCGATCCATTCACGGCCAAGGACAGGTCCAGCGCCTGCGGGTCCGGCACCTCGTCGCGGGTCACCAACAATGGCCCGATCTTGCCGAAGGATGGCGCGGATTTGCCCTTTATCCATTGCCCGCCGCGGTCTTTTTGAAAGCTGCGTTCCGACACATCATTGATGGCAACATAGCCCGCAACATGGTCCAGCGCCTCTGATTCCGAGATATTCAGCGCAGGCTTGCCGATGACAACGCCCAGTTCCACTTCCCAATCCACGCGCGACGCAGCTTTGGGAATGATGATGTCATCCTCTGGCCCCGCCAGCGACGATGTGGCCTTGGAAAACACCAAAGGCTCGGCGGGCTTGGCCGCACCCGTCTCTGCGGCATGGGCGGCATAGTTCAACCCGATACAGTAGAAATTCGGCACCCATGCCAAAGGCGGGCCAAGCCGTTCCAACCCTGCAACTACCGGCGCGCTTTCCAGATCGCGCGCGGCCAATTCGGCAAGTGCGGCAAGCGACACGGTATTGCCCGCGAAATCCGCCACCAGCCCGGACAGGTCGCGCAAACGCCCGTGTTTGTCCAGCATCCCCGGTTTTTCCTGCCCCGCAGGCCCGAACCGCACCAGTTTCATGCGTGCCCCCCTTCCGTCTTGATCTTGTTAGTAAAACCCTACGGCACCGCCGCGCGCGCCGCACATACCACATCAGCCCTTGGAAATCGCTTCCAGCCGGTCCCGCGTCAATTCGCCCGGTACGATGGTTATCGGCACCGGCAGCGTGCCCGATGACCGCGTTAGCTGCGTGACCAGCGGGCCGGGATTGTTGCCCTCGGTGCCCGCACCCAACACCAATATGCCGATTTCCGGGTCGTCGGTGATCTGCGCCAATATCTCGGACACGGCCTCGCCCTCGCGGATGACCAGTTCAGGGTTCACGCCTTGTCGGTCGCGCATCCACTTGGCGAAAACCTCGTAATGCGCCTCTATGCGCTCGCGCGCCTCGGCGCGCATCACATCGGCCACGCCCATGAACCCTTTGAATTCCTCGGGTGAGATGATCGACAGGATCTGCACCTGCCCGCCGGTATGCGCGGCCCGCATCGCGGCAAAGCGCATCGCGTTCAGGCATTCGCGGCTATCATCCAGGATCACAAGGAATTTGCGCATGGCCCCTCCGGCATGGTTGCAACCGGCGCATATTGGCCTTTTGCCGCGGCACTGTAAAGCGAACAGGCTACACCCAAGGTCGTATAGGCGCGGGCGGCGTTCCGTGGTTCACTTCGACCAAAGCCAATGCTGGGAGGAGCCACATGAGCAAGGTGACGATGGTTGTGAACGGTCGCAAGATGGGGGCCGAGGTGGAAGGGCGGACATTACTGTCCAGCTTCCTGCGCGAAGGGTTGGAGCTGACCGGCACCCATGTCGGCTGCGACACCAGCCAATGCGGCGCTTGCGTGGTGCTGGTGAACGGGCAGGCGGTCAAATCCTGCACCGCTTTCGCCGCCGATCTGGAAGGGGCAGAGGTCACGACCGTCGAAGGCATGGCCAATCCCGATGGCAGCTTGGGCCGCATCCAGCAAGCGTTTCAGGATTATCACGGTCTGCAATGCGGTTACTGCACGCCCGGCATGGTCATGAGCACCGCGGCCCTGCTGGCCGAAAACCCCAAGCCGACCGAAGAAGAGGTGCGCCATTATCTGGAGGGCAATATCTGCCGCTGCACCGGGTATCAGAACATCGTGCGCGCGGTGATGGCGGCATCGGGTCAGGACACGGGCGCATTGGCGGCTGAATAAGTCACAGAATTTCAGGGAGAGAGACATGCCAAAAGATGACGGCATCGGCGCCAGCGTAAAGCGGCGCGAGGATACGCGGTTCCTGACCGGGAACGGCAAATACACCGACGATATCAACCTGCGCGGTCAAGCTTTCGTGCATTTCCTGCGCTCGGACGTGGCGCATGGGCGCATCAAGGGGATCGACACCTCTGCCGCCGAAGCGATGGATGGCGTCCTGCGGGTCTTTACCGCCGCCGATTTCGACAGCGCGGGCGGCATCCCGTGCGGTTGGCAGGTGACGGACCGCCACGGCCAACCCATGCAGGAACCCAAGCACCCCATTCTGGCCGAAGGCAAGGTGCGCCATGTGGGCGATCCGATCTGCGCCGTGGTGGCGGAAACCTACGCGCAGGCCCGTGACGCAGCCGAAGCGATCGAGGTTGATATCGAGGAACTGGAGCCGGTTGTCGATATGAAGGCCGCGCTGGCCGAAGGCGCGCCAAAGGTGCATGACGATCTGACCTCGAACCTGTGCTACGATTGGGGTTTTGTCGAAGAAAACAAGGACGCGGTGAACGCGGCGTTCGAGAGCGCCGCGCATGTCGTGTCGTTGGAGCTGACCAACAACCGCCTTGTCGCCAACCCGATGGAGCCGCGCGTTGCCGTGGGCGATTACGACCCATGGGGCGACAACCACACGCTATACACCACCAGCCAGAACCCGCATGTCATCCGTCTGCTGATGGGCGCGTTCGTGCTGAACATTCCCGAACACAAGCTGCGCGTGGTCGCGCCCGATGTGGGCGGGGGCTTCGGGTCCAAGATCTATCATTACGCGGAAGAGGCTTTTGTCACCTATGCCGCCAAGGTCTTGAAGCGCCCGGTGAAATGGACCTCTTCGCGGTCAGAAGCGTTCATTTCCGATGCGCATGGCCGCGACCATAAAACCAAGATCGAATTGGCGCTGGATGCAGAGCATAACTTCACCGCGCTGCGCACCGAAACCTACGCCAATATGGGCGCTTATCTGTCCACTTTCGCACCGTCCATCCCGACATGGCTGCACGGCACGCTGATGGCCGGGAATTACAAAACCCCGCTGATCTATGTGAACGTAAAAGCCGTGTTCACCAATACCGTCCCGGTCGATGCCTATCGCGGCGCGGGGCGGCCAGAGGCCACGTTCCAGCTGGAACGTTTGGTGGACAAGGCCGCACGCGAATTGGGGGTGGACCCGATTGAACTGCGGCGCAAGAACTTCATCAAGCCAGAGGACTTCCCGTATCAGACCCCGGTCGCGGTGGTTTACGACACCGGCAACTATCACGCCACGATGGATAAAATGCTGGAACTGGCCGATTATGCGGGCTTTGAAGCACGGCGCGCTGAAAGTGCAGCCCGCGGCAAGCTGCGCGGTTTTGGCATTGCCCATTACATCGAAGCTTGCGGCATCGCGCCCTCGAACCTTGTTGGCCAATTGGGCGCGCGCGCGGGGCTTTACGAATCTGCCTCCGTGCGGGTCAATGCCACAGGCTCGATCAGCGTTTATACCGGCAGCCACAGCCACGGGCAGGGGCATGAAACCACCTTTGCCCAAGTGGTCGCGGACATGATCGGGGTCGATGCGAACAGCATCGAGATTCACCATGGCGACACGTCGAACACGCCGATGGGCATGGGCACTTATGGCTCGCGCTCCTTGGCGGTGGGTGGATCGGCCATTGTCAAAGCCACGAATAAGGTGATCGACAAGGCCAAGAAAATCGCCGCCCATCTGCTGGAAGCCGCGCCAGAGGATATCGAATTGAAGGATGGCAAATTCAGCGTGGCGGGCACTGACAAATCGGTTGATTGGTCCGGTGTGACGCTCGCGGCCTATGTGCCCCACAACTACCCGCTGGAAGAGTTGGAACCGGGGCTAGAGGAAACGGCGTTCTACGACCCGTCGAACTTCACCTACCCCTCGGGCGCCTATGGGTGCGAGATTGAACTGGACCCGGATACCGGCAAGATCGACATCCTGCGCTTTATTGCCGCCGATGATTTCGGCAATATCGTGAACCCGATGATCGTTGAAGGGCAGGTGCATGGCGGCTTGGCCCAAGGCATTGGCCAGGCCTTGATGGAAAACTGCGTTTATGACGATCAGGGGCAGCTTCTGTCGGGCAGCTACATGGATTACGCCATGCCGCGCGCCGATGATGTGCGGGGCTTCACGGTGGATCATAGCTGCATCACGCCTTGCACGCATAACCCGCTGGGGGTGAAAGGCTGTGGCGAGGCAGGCGCGATCGGCTCGCCCCCCGCCGTGGTCAATGCCGCCATCGACGCGCTGCACCGCGCGGGCCACACGCATGTAACGCATATCGACATGCCGCTGACGCCGTCGCGCGTCTGGGCCGCGATGAACGGTTGAGGGAGGAGAACCCATGTATAATTTCGACTTCGTAAAACCCGGATCGGTCGCAGATGCCGTGGCCGCGCTGGCGGGCGAGGATGCGCTGCCCCTCTCGGGCGGTCAAACCTTGATACCGTCCATGAAGGCGCGGTTGAACGCGCCGGGCACGCTTGTCAGTCTGACGGGCATTCCAGACCTTGTTGGGGTGTGCCGGGAAGGCGACATGCTGGTGATTGGTGCCGCCACAACGCATGCACAGGTCGCGCGCGATGCGGCTGCCGATTTCCCCGGTCTGGCCGCCTTGGCGGGCCAGATCGGCGATCCGGCGGTGCGCAATCGCGGCACCATCGGCGGAAGCTTGGCCAATAATGACCCCTCGGCCTGCTACCCGGCAGCAGCCCTTGGCACGGGTGCCACCATCGTCACCGACCGGCGCGAGATTGGCGCGGATGACTATTTCCAAGGCATGTTCGCCACCGCGTTAGAGGAAGGCGAGATCATCACCTCTGTCCGCTTTCCCATACCGCAAGCTGCGGCCTATGCGAAATTCGTGCAGCCCGCGTCGCGCTTTGCCCTGACCGCAGCCTTCGTGGCGCGCTATGCCAGCGGCGTGCGCGTTGCGATCACGGGCGCGTCGGAAAACGGTGTGTTCCGCTGGGCAGAGGCAGAGGCAGCGCTGTCATCCGATTTCAGCGAGGGCGCCATCACGGGGCTGGCCTGTTCGGCCCATGAAATGATCGCCGACCTGCACGGAACCGCTGCCTACCGCGCGCATCTTGTGGGGGTCATGACCCGCCGCGCGGTGGCGGCGGCTGGGTAATGTAGCGCAACGCGCCCCGGTGAATGCGCCGGGGCGCGCTGTCAGATCGCGGTCATTCCGCGCTGTAACCAAGCTGCGAAAGCGTCCTCACCGACCGCGCCTGCAGCCAAATCTTCCATCATCCGCACGCCGTCTACCGGATGTGTCTGAAACGCATACCCGTTCAGACGTAGAAATGTCAGCGCGGTCACAAAGGCGGTGCGTTTGTTGCCGTCCATGAACGCATGCGCCTTGCTGATCCCGAACGCATAGGCGGCGCCAATTTGGGCCAGCGTTGCATCGGAATAGGCGGCACGGTTCAGGGCGCGGGCACAACCCGATTCCAGCAAGGCCCGGTCCCGCAGGCCAGCAGCCCCACCATGCCGGGCGATTTGGCGGTCATGAATGGCAATTATCGCGGAAAAGGGAACCCAGACCGGCCCTGTCACGCAAGCGCCTGAAGCAGATCGCGATTTTCATCCATCACGATTTCAGCCGCCGCCAAAGCTGCTTCCAGCGTCGGGTCATTTGGTGTGATCTTCAGACTGCCGTCATCCCCGCGTAGCACGAACAGCGTGTCGCCTTCCTTGGCATCCAGGATCGTCAGCATTTCTGTGGTCAATGTCATGACCGCCGAATTGCCCACTTTGCGGATTTTGGTTTCGATCATGTCGCACACCTGTTGGATATCTGTTGGTATATACAAGTAATCCGCCAAATTTCAAGCAATGCCGCGATCGGTCGCGCGCCATGTTTTTTCGCGTCCCCCTTGGACAAGCCACGCCGAACCCATAGCTTGTGAAGCAACGCAAAAGCAAAGGACGGATCATGACCATAGAGTTGCACTATTGGCCCACGCCGAACGGTTGGAAAATCTCTATCGCGCTGGAGGAGATGGGGCTGCCCTATAACACCCATTTCGTGAATATCGGCGCGGGCGACCAGTTCAAGCCGGACTTTCTGAAAATCGCGCCGAACAACCGGATGCCCGCGATCGTGGACCCGGACGGACCGGATGGCACACCGATTTCCATCTTCGAATCCGGCGCGATCCTGCAATATCTGGCGCGCAAGACCGGTCAGTTTTACGGAGAAACCGAACGCGACCGCGTGGCGGTGGACCAATGGCTGATGTGGCAGATGGGCGGGCTTGGCCCGATGGCGGGGCAGGCGCATCATTTCCTGAAATACGCCCCGGCGATGGAACCGCCGAATGATCTGCCCTATGCCAAGGACCGTTACCGCAATGAAACGGCGCGCCTTTTGGGCGTTATGAACAAGCAACTTGCCGAGAACCGCTTCGTTGCGGGAGAGTTCTATTCCATCGCGGATATGGCGATTTGGCCTTGGGCCTCGCTCTGGGAAGGCCAAGAGCAACGGCTGGACGACAAACCCCATCTGGCGCGATGGCTGGACGAGGTCGGCGCACGACCTGCGGTGCAAAAGGGCCGCGCGCTGGCGGCGGATCAGCGCAGCGACGTGACCACGGACCGCGAAGCGCAGAAAGTGCTGTTCGGTAAGCGCGATTAACGCTTTGCGCGCCATGCCGCCCAAGCCTTTGGCGTGTCCAGATCGGTCAGGGCGCGTTGGCCGGGCAGGGGGTGCAGCCGGGGTGGGTGGTCGACCAAGATCGCCCGCGCGCCTGCATCGCCCTGTAGCCCGGCCATGGCCGAAAACAACCCGCGCGGCAAGATCACAGGATGGCCCGGCGCGCCGCTTTCGGTGGTGGCGCGCAACGGGGCGTCCGGTGTCGCTTCCTGAACGGTAAACAGCAATGACATGTCTTGCGATGTGATGTCGGGCATGTCGGGCAGAGCAACCATCAGGGCGCTTGCCCCGCTATCGCTGGCCCAAGCGCCGCCCGCGCGCAGGCTGGCGGCCATGCCTTCGGTGGCGTCAATTTCCGCTATAGACACTGACAGTCCTGCCAACACGTCGTGACGCTGGCTGCCCATCGGCAAGGTCACCAGAACACGCGCACCTGTCGCCATTGCACGAAGGGCGGCGCGCCGTATCAGCGGCACACCGTCCACCAGTTCCAGCAGCTTGTCGCGCCCCTGCATACGGCGCGACGCACCCGCCGCCGGAAGCAGGATCGCGCGGCTCATCTCATCGCTCTGGGATCAGCCCGCGCGGGGCAAAGCGCAGCATCAGCAGCAGTGCCACGCCCATGGTCAAAAGCCGCATATAGCTGGCCGATGACAACAGATGCGCTTTCAGGTCCGACCCGTCTGCCATGCCCGATGTGACCAGTTCCATGAACCAGCGCCCGGCCGGTTCGACCTGCACCCACAAGAACCAGATCACGAAGCCACCCAGCACCGCGCCCCAATTGTTGCCGGACCCGCCGACAATGACCATCACCCAGATCAGGAAAGTGAAGCGCAACGGTTCATAGCTGCCCGGCGTCAATTGCCCGTCCATGGACACCATCATCGCGCCTGCAAGGCCACAAACTGCCGAGCCGAGCACGAAGATCGCCAGATGGCGCTGCGTGACATTCTTGCCCATGGCGCGGGCCGACACTTCGTTGTCGCGGATCGCGCGCATCATGCGGCCCCAGGGTGAATTCCAGGCGCGCTCTGACAGCCAGATCAGCACCGCAAGCACCAGCGCGAACAGCCCCGCATAGCCCAGCCCAGAGACGACAGAGGCGGTTTGCGACACGCTCCAGCCAAGCGTTTCGGCTAGCGATTGCACCCAAGGTGCCGCTTGCAGTTCCACCGGGCGGGTCACGGGCCGGTCAATGCCGGACACGTTATTCACACCGCGCGACATCCAGCCTTCGAATTTCAGAACCGCGATGACGATTTCCGAAATGCCCAATGTGGCAATTGCCAAATAGTCAGAGCGCAGGCCAAGGCTGACCTTGCCCACAACCCATGCCACGCCCGCGGCAAACAGCGCGCCCACCGGCCAAGCCAGGACCACCGGCAGGCCAAGCCCGCCAAGATAGCCCTCGGATGCAGGGTTGACCGCCTCGATCGCCTTGGTCGCGGGGCCGAATACGGCCGAGGTGACCAAATATCCTGCGACCAACACGCCGATAATGGCCAAGCCCCGCAGCCGCCCCTTGGGCAGGCGCTTGTAGACCACCACGGCGGCCAGAATGCTGGCCACGCCCAGCATCAGGCCCAGCAGCGCGCTGGCACCCCCGGCGGCCCAAGCTTCGGGCACGGGGGGCTGTGCGATCAGCACCACGGCCAGCCCGCCCACGGCGGTAAAGCCCATCACGCCCACATTGAACAGGCCCGCATAGCCCCATTGCATGTTAACACCCAGCGCCATGATGGCCGAGATCAGGCTCATATTCAGGATGGTGATGGCCAGTTGCCAGCTTTGGAACGCGCCGACACAGGCCAAGGCCAAAGCCATCAGGGCGAACAAACCGTATCCGCGCGCGGTCATAGCACTTTCCCCTTGAAGATACCGGTAGGCCGGAACAGCAGCACGATGACAAGGATCATGAAGGTCACGGCGAATTTGTAATCAACCGGCAGAAGCTGGACCATGCCCGAGGGTTCGATCCCGTCAGGCAACAGGTAGCTGGCCACGCGGCGCCACGCGAATGTCACGCCCATTTCCGCCAGTGCGACGACATAGGCGCCCACAATCGCCCCCAAGGGGTTGCCCAGCCCGCCCAGAATGGCGGCGGCAAACATCGGCAGCAGCAGTTGGAAATAGTTGAAGGCGCGAAAGCCCTTGTCCAACCCGTAAAGCGTGCCCGCCAAGACCAGCAAAATACCGGTGATGACCCAAGTGATCGTGACCACGCGCTCGGGGTTGATGCCGGACAAAAGCGCCAGATCCTCGTTGTCGGAATAGGCACGCATGGATTTTCCGGCGCGGGTGCGGTTCAGGAACCAGAATAGCGCCACCATGACGACCAGCGCGGTGATGATAGTGATCGCTTGGGCGTTGCGCAGCGCCAGCCCTTCGGCAAGACCCGTAAACTCGCGGAAGTCGCGCACGCTGAACACGAACCGCGCGCCATCTTCAAACCGGGTTTCGCCCACGCCCATGAACAGGCGGGTGATGCCATTGGTCACGAACATCACACCAAGGCTGGCCATGACAAAGATCATCGGCTTTGCCCGCACCCGGCGGTAGTAGCGGTAAACCAAGCGGTCGGCGGCCAGCAGATAAATCACCATGGCCACCACGCCCAAGGGAATGGCCAGTAGTGCCGTGGGCAGCGGCGCGATGCTGATGCCAGCCCCTTGCAGTGCGAAGGTGCCGCCGATCACGGCTGCGGTGCCCAATGCCATCGTGTCGCCATGGGCGAAATGCGCAAAGCGCAGGATGGAATAGATCAGCGTAATCCCCAGTGCGCCAAGCGCCAACTGGCTGCCATAGGCCAAGGCCGGGATCAGCATGAAATTCGACAGGCTGATGAATGCGTTCAGAAACTCCATTGCCCTCAGCCCCCCAGAAACGATTTGCGCACATCCGGGTCGGCCAGAAGCGCCGCACCGGTGTCGGTATAACGGTTGGCGCCTTGCACCAACACATAGCCTTTATCGGCAATCTCCAGCGCTTGTCGCGCGTTTTGTTCCACCATCAGGATGGAAATGCCGGTGCGAGCAATCTCGATAATGCGGTCGAACAGTTCATCCATCACGATGGGGCTGACGCCTGCGGTGGGTTCGTCCAGCATCAGCACTTTCGGTTGCGTCATCAGCGCGCGGCCCACGGCAACCTGTTGGCGCTGCCCGCCCGACAACTCGCCTGCCGCCTGTCCGCGCTTGTCGCGCAAGATCGGGAACAGCGCGTAAACCTGTTCCATCGTCGTGCGAATATTGTCGCGGCGGATGAATGCGCCCATTTCAAGGTTTTCTTCAACCGTCATCGACGGGAAGATATTGCTTGTCTGCGGCACAAAGCCCATGCCCTTGGCCACACGGGCTTGCGGGGTCAGGGCGGTAATGTCTTCGCCCGCCAGCCGCACCGCGCCCTCGCGCAGCTTCAACATACCGAAAACGGCCTTCATCGCGGTCGATTTGCCCGCGCCATTCGGGCCGACGATGACAGCGATCTCGCCCTTTTCCACGGCAATGGTGCAGGAATGCAGAATATCCGCGCCGCCATAGCCGCCGCTCATGGCGTCGCCGATCAGGAAAGGCTCAGCCATGCGCGTGCCCCTTCTTCTTGTTCATGGTTTTCTTGCGTTCGGCACCCGTTGCCCGGCCCCAAGCGACCGGGCTCATGCCACGCCGTCCTTGACCTTGTTCTTCAACCCGGTGCCCAGATAGGCTTCGATCACCGCCTCATTGGCCTTGATCTGGTCCAGAGTGCCCTCTGCCAGCACTTTGCCTTCGGCCATGCAGATGACCGGGTCACAAATGCGGCCAATGAAATCCATGTCATGTTCGATCACGACAAAGGTATAGCCCTTTTCGCGGTTCAAGCGGACAATCGCATCGGCGATGGTGTTCAAAAGCGTGCGGTTCACGCCTGCGCCGACCTCGTCCAGAAAGACGACTTTCGCATCGGTCATCATGGTGCGGCCCAGTTCCAGCAGCTTCTTTTGCCCGCCCGAAATCTGGCCCGCTTTCTCATCGGCAATATGGTCGATGGTCAGAAATTCCAGCACCTCATCGGCGCGTTTGCGGATGGCGGCCTCTTCCTGCGCGACCTTGCCGCCCTTGAACCACGCATCCCACAGGTTTTCACCCGACTGGCGCGGCGGCACCATCATCAGGTTCTCGCGCACGCTCATCGAATGGAACTCATGCGCAATCTGGAACGTGCGCAGCAAGCCCTTGTGGAACAATTCATGCGGCGGCAGGCCGGTAATACTATCGCCCAGCATGGTGACGGTGCCGGATGTCGGCGGCAACACCCCCGCGATCACGTTGAACAGCGTGGTCTTGCCCGCGCCATTCGGGCCGATCAGGCCGGTGATAGAGCCTTCGGCAATCTCCAGTGTCGCGCCATCGACGGCATGAAAGCCCCCGAAATGCTTGTGCAGGTTTTCCACCCGGATCATGGACATATGGCTGGTCCTCAATATGGCTTGCGGCCCAAGGGAATGCCCTTGGGCCGCGAACCCGTTTCCTACCGAAAGGTTAGTGGAACTTCACAGTCTTATATTCACCGTCTTCGACGATGTATTCCCGGAAGCTGCCCGCCGCTTCGCCGGGGCCGACAAGCTCGACATTGGTCGCGCCGACATAGTCGATATCGCCACCATTTGCCAAAATCTCCAAGCCCTTGGCCAACTCGCCCGGCAGGATCGGCTCACCCGGCGCATTGGCCACGGCCAGAATGTTGGCGGCAATGCCTTCGGGGGTCGCTTCGCCTGCGGCTTGCGCGGCCAGTGCCAGAATTGCGGCGGCGTCATAGCTTTCGCGGGTATAGCTGCTGTCTGCGCGCACGCCTGCGGCTTCGGCCACGGCGGCGAATGCCTCTGCGCCATCGCCTTGCGCCCAAGGAATGGTGCCCACGGTGCCTTCCAGCGCTTCGCCGGTATTGGCAATCAGCGCATCGCCATACATGCCGTCGCCCATGAAGAACTGCTCGAACGCACCCAGTTCATAGGCCGTGCGCAGGGTCGAACCACCGCCATCGGTGTAGCCCAGAATGACCAGCGCATCGCCACCGGCAGAGGCCAGCGTGCCGACTTCGGCGGAATAATCGCCCTTGGCTTCTTCATGCGGGACGGTGGTGGTGATGGTGCCACCGCCAGCGGTGTAGGCTTCGGCGAATGCGGTCGCAAAACCCGACCCGTAATCGTTGTTGGTATGGGTCAGCGCCACGCTGTTGAACCCACGCTCCAGCACGATATCGGCAAGGATCACGCCTTGGCGCGCATCTGACGGCGCGGTGCGGAAGAACATGCCGTTCGACTCTGTCGTCGTGAAAGCGGGCGAGGTTGCAGAGGGCGAAATCATCGGCACGCCAGCCGACATGGCCACGTTCTGCAACACGGCCATGGTCACGCCAGAGCAATCCGCGCCCACCATGGCGACAATGCCATCCGAAGAGATCAGACGCTCTGCGGCGGCTTGCGCGGCGGAACTGTCAACACAGGTCGAATCAGCGCGCACGGGCGTGATGGTCGCGCCGTCCAGAAACAGGCCGCTGTCGCTGACTTCTTTCATCGCCAGTTCGGCACTGTCGGCCATGTAGGGCGTGATATCTTCGATCGGGCCGGTATAGCCCAAAAGCACACCCATTTTGACCTCTTGGGCAGAGGCGATGCCAGCGGAAAGCGCCAGCGCGGTGCTGGCGAGAAGCAATTTCTTCATGGTGGTCTCCCGGTATGTTTTTGATTATGCCCCGCACCCTGCGGAACCGACGGTTTTTCCGTCCTAATCCTTGCGTAGCATGGAGAATTGGCTTGGAAAAGCCCAAACGTCGCGTCGATTGATGCGATTGACGGGCTTATTCCAGTTCGATCGTGCCCGGCGGCTTGCTGGTGCAATCGTAAAACACCCGGTTCACGCCGCGCACCTCGTTGATGATGCGGGTCGCGGTTTCGCCCAAGAATTCATGGGTGAACGGGTAGTAATCTGCCGTCATGCCATCCACGGACGTGACCGCGCGCAGGGCCAGCGCGTAATCATAGGTGCGCCCGTCGCCCATCACACCCACGGTGCGCATGGGCAGGATCGCGGCGAAAGCCTGCCAGATCTCATCATACAGCCCATGCTTGCGGATCTGGTCAATATAGACGGCGTCCGCACGGCGCAGGATGTCCAGCTTCTCGCGCGTGATCTCTCCGGGGCAGCGGATAGCCAGACCCGGACCGGGGAAAGGGTGGCGGCCGATAAAGCTGGCGGGCAGGCCCAATTCGCGGCCCAAAGCGCGCACTTCATCCTTGAAAAGCTCGCGCAAAGGCTCGACCAGTTTCAGCCCCATCTTTTCGGGCAAGCCGCCCACATTATGGTGCGATTTGATAGTGACGGACGGGCCACCGCTGAAGCTGACCGATTCGATCACGTCGGGGTAAAGCGTGCCTTGGGCGAGGAATTCTGCGCCTTCAATCTGGCTGGCGTATTTCTGGAATACGTCAATGAACAGACGCCCAATGATCTTGCGCTTGGTTTCGGGGTCGCTGACGCCCTCCAACTCGCCCAGGAACAGGTCGGATTCGTCGGCATGGATTAGCGGAATATTGTAATTGTCGCGGAACATGGTCACGACCTCTTCCGCCTCGTTCTGGCGCAGCAGGCCGTGGTCCACGAAAACGCAGGTCAGTTGGTCGCCAATCGCCTCATGGATCAGCACGGCAGCGACCGAACTGTCCACACCGCCCGACAGCCCGCAAATAACCCGCTTGTCACCCACCTGTTCGCGGATTTTTGCAATCGCCTCGGCGCGGTAAGCGCCCATTGTCCAATCGCCCGAAAAACCCGCAAGTGTCAGGAAATTGCCCAGCATCTGCGCGCCTTTGGGCGTGTGGTGCACTTCGGGGTGGAACTGCACGGCATAGAAGTGGCGCGCATGGTCGCCGACGATGGCAAAGGGCGCATTGGGCGAGGTGGCGATCACCTCGAACCCCGGCGCAAGGGCGGTCACGCGGTCGCCATGGCTCATCCAGACCTGCTCGCGGCCCGCGTCGAACACCCCTTTGAAGATCGTATCGCCCGCATGGCCCGACGCGGGTTCGATATAAGCGCGGCCAAATTCGGCATGGTGGCCGGATTCGACGCAGCCCCCAAGCTGCTCCATCATCACTTGCTGGCCGTAGCAAATGCCGAAAACGGGCACGCCCATGTCGAACACCATTTGCGGCGCGCGCGGGCTGTCCGCTTCGGGCACCGATCCCGGCCCGCCCGACAGGATGATCGCTTTCGGCGCGCGCGCGGTCAGAAAAGCATCATCCACCGTGTTGAACGGGTGAATTTCGCAATAGACATTCCACTCGCGCAAGCGCCGCGCAATCAGCTGCGTGACTTGGGAACCGAAGTCGATGATGAGGCAGAAATCATGCTGTGTCATGGCAAAAGCGCATAGGGCAAAGCCCGCGCGGCGGCAAGAGGGCAAGCTTGCAACCGCGAGCGCCATTGCCGGGGCGCGCACCCCGTGGCGGCCAAGCGCGTGGGGGTTCGGGCGCGAATGAGCCCGCGACCTGGCCGAAAGCACCGCTGTCCATTGCTGCATGGATGGCGGCCGCAACTGTCGGAGGCCGGTGTTGACCTATGCGCGCTAGCTTTGGGCTATCAGGCGACCGCCATGATCTGAATATCCGCCACATTCGTGCCGGTGCCCCCCGTGACCAACAGATCGCCCGCAAGCTTTAACGCGGCATAGCTGTCATTATTGGCCAAAAGTGCTTGCGGATCGCCCCCGGCGGCCTGAATGCGGGCGACCGTGCCGCCATCGACGATTGCGCCCGCCGCATCTGTCGGGCCATCGCGCCCATCGGTGCCCGCCGACAAGAACCGCCAACCGGGGCGGCCCGCCAACGCCAGCGCCACGCGCAAGGCCAGTTCCTGATTGCGCCCGCCCATGCCCGTGCCGCGCAAAGTGACGGTGGTTTCGCCGCCCAGAACGGTCATGCCGGGGCGGTCTGCCAGTGCCACGATCCGCGTGGCGGCATCTGCCACATCGCCCAGCAGCGGCACCGGGTCGGCCAGCGCGCCGGGCAAGGCGCGGGCTGCCGCCGCAACTGATTGCGTGTTCGACCCGATCAAATGGTTTGCGGCCTCTGGCAACGGGCGCGGGGCATCATCGCTGCGCAGCACACCGCGCACGCTTTCCGGAACGACGGACCATAGCCCGCGATCTTCCAGCAGCCGCATGGCATCTGCCCGCGTGCCGATGGGCGCAACTGTCGGGCCAGAGGCAATGACGCGCAGATCATCCCCGATAACATCCGACAGGATCAGCGCTGTGACCGGGGCAGGGGCCGCCGCGCGCAGCAACCCGCCGCCTTTCAGCCGCGACAGATGCTGGCGGACAAGGTTCATCTGCGTTATGTCCAGCCCAGCCCCCAGAAGCAGCCGGTTGACCTTGATCTTGTCATCCACCGTGACACCCGACACCGGCACAGGCACCAGCGCAGAGCCACCGCCCGACACCAGCACCAGAACCGCATCATCGCGCGTTGTGCGTGCAAGCATCTTGTGCACAGCCAGCCCGGCCTGCAAGCCGTTCTCATCGGGGACCGGGTGGCCTGCGGCCATCACGCGCGCGCCGGCGACTGGCCCGGCATTCTCATAATTGGTCACGACAAGGGCTGTCTGCGGCTTGGGCAGGACAGCCAGCGCCGCACCCATCATCGCGCCCGCGGCTTTGCCTATGGCCAGCACGAACAAACGCCCCTTGGGCAGGCTGAACTGATGCGCGTGCAAAGCGCGCGTTGCCGCCGACGCAGGGTCCGCCGCGGCCACCGCCGCCAAAAAGGCCGCGCGCATTTGGTCCGGATTCGGGAAGGCTTGTTGCATGATGGGTCTGCTTTCGTCTTTGATTACCCCTTAGGTGCTTGTTATAGGACCAAATAACAAGTGTTTATCACAACCATAACGCGAAAGGGCGGCCATGTTCGATCTGACAGGAAAACGCGCACTCATAACCGGGGCCTCTGGCGGGATTGGCGCAGCGATTGCGCGCGCGCTGCATGGGGCCGGGGCGACTGTGGCGCTGTCGGGCACGCGCGAAGCCCCGCTATCGGCCTTGGCCTTGGAGCTAGCAGAGCGCGCGCATGTGGTGCCTTGCAACCTGTCGGACCCCGATGCCGTGGCCGGGCTGATAAAACAAGCCAGCGACGCCATGGGCGGCGTGGATATTCTGGTCAACAACGCGGGCATTACCCGCGACAACCTTGCCATGCGCATGTCCGACGCAGAATGGCAGGATGTGATCGACGTAAACCTGTCGGCCTCTGCAAAGCTGATGCGCGCGGCCATGCGCGGGATGATGAAAGCGCGCTGGGGCAGGGTGGTGAATATTACCTCTGTCGTGGGCGCGACCGGCAATCCGGGACAGATGAACTATGCCGCCGCAAAGGCCGGGCTTGTGGGCGCGTCGAAGGCGCTGGCGCAGGAAGTGGCCTCGCGCGGGATCACCGTCAATTGCGTGGCACCCGGCTTTATCGCCACGCCCATGACCGACGCGCTTAATGACGACCAGAAAGCTGCGATCAACGCGCGAATCCCCACCGGGCGCATGGGCACCCCCGAAGAAATCGCGGGCGCGGTCCTGTATCTGGCAAGCCATGAGGCGGGCTATGTGACCGGTGCGGTGCTGCATGTGAATGGCGGCATGGCGATGGTCTGACCCGGCAGGGCTTGACGTAAGCGCACAATAACCCTATTGGGCGCGCAACGCAGGCCCGGACGGGTGGGCGAGGGACATTTCCGGGCCAAGGCTGGCCATAACAATATGAGGACTAACATGAGCGATATCGCGGATCGGGTGAAGAAGATCGTTGTCGAACATCTGGGCGTCGACGAAGCCAAGATCACGGAAGGCGCGTCCTTCATTGACGATCTGGGCGCGGACAGCTTGGACACGGTCGAACTGGTCATGGCGTTTGAAGAAGAATTCGGCATCGAGATTCCCGATGACGCCGCCGAGAACATCCAGACCTTCGGCGATGCTGTGAAATTCATCACCGAAGCTGCCTAAGCCAGCCTCGCAGGTTTCTGGCGAAAGCCAAAAAAACGCCGCTCCGGATTGGGGCGGCGTTTTGCGTAGCGGCGGCTTGCTATGCGTTAGTCGCGCACAGGCAGGATACGGGTCATGGCCCCGTCGCGCTTCACACGTTGGTGCCAGATCGCGGCTGCGACATGCAGCGCGACCAGCGCGATCAGCAGTTTCGCGCCCAGACCATGGGGTATGCGGGGCAGGTAATCGCTGAACTGGGGCAGCGGGGCAGTGCTGCCGAAGAACACGACCTCTCCCGCGCCCGACAGCGCCATAAGCGCCACGCCCGACACGGTCATCACCAATAGCAGCGCGTAAAGGGCTGTGTGGCCTGCCTTGGCAGCAAGTGCCTGCCAGCCAGTGCCCAGTGGGGCAGGGTGGCGGTCGGCAAAAAACCACCATGCAATGCGCGCCAGCGTCAGCAGCAGCACTGCCAGCCCCATCGGCACATGCCATTTCAGAATGGCGATCTGGCGGGCGGCATCTTGCAGCCCGTCCATCATTTGCCCTGTGACCATCAGCGCCAGAATGGCCAGCGCCGTCAGCCAGTGAAAGGCCATGGCAACGCTGCCATAGCGAGAGGGTGTGCTTTTCAGCGACATAAATATATTCCTTCGGTCAGCCGGGTTCGCGCGTGTTACTGTCCAACGCAGCAAGACCGGCTTTCCGTCGCACGGTCAGGCAGAGCGCAACAACGTGTCGCACCGCTGTTCTGCCGCGCAACTGCGGGTCAGATCCGGCGACAATTTCGCCATGGCGTCGAATTGTGTCAGAAACACCTCGCCCGTCAGATCGTGCAGGAAATGCCCGCGTGCCAATTGGTCCATGACCGGGCCTTTCACTTCGGACAGGTGGAAGGTAACGCCACCATCTTTCAGCCGCGTGTTCACCGCTTCCAGGCTTTCCAGCGCAGAGGCGTCGATATAATTGACCGCCGTGCATTGCAGCACCACATGGCGCAGGTCGGGCTGGTCGGACAGCGCCTGAACAATCCGGTCTTCCAGCGCGCGCGCATTGGGAAAATAGAGCGATTCATCCACCCGAATGGCAAATACCGCCGGGTCGGTCACAACGCGGTGACGCTCGACATTGCGGAAATGTTCGGTCCCGGCCACTTGCCCCACCACAGCCATATGCGGGCGCGAGGTGCGGAACAAGAACAGACCCAGCGACAGGCCGACACCGGCCATCAGCCCCATTTCCACGCCCATCAGCAGCGTAAACACCATGGTCGCCGCCATTGCTGCGCCATCGGCGCGCGAATAGGCCCATGTGCGGGGCAGGGCGCGGAAATCCAGCAGGCTCAGCACCGCAACGATAATGATCGCGGCCAGCGTGGCGCGCGGCAGGAAATACATCAGCGGCGTCAGAACCATGATCGCGGCCCCGATGGACAAGGCCGTCATCGCGCCCGCCGCCGGGGTGGACACGCCCGCGTCATAGTTCACAATGGTGCGCGACAGCCCACCCGTAACCGGCATGGCATTCGACACGCCTGCGCCGATATTGGCCAGCCCCAGCGCGATGAGTTCGTTGTCCGGGTTCACCGATTGCCGCTTCTTGGCAGCCAAGGTCTGCGCGATGGATATGCTTTCAACATAGCCCACGATGGCGATCATGACCGCAGGCACCAGCAAAAGCTGGATCAATCCCAGATCCATCGGCGGCAGGCCGAATTCGGGCAAGCCGCGCGGAATATCGCCCAGAATGGCAATGCCGAAGCGTTCCAACCCCAACCCCCATGCCAGCAGGGTAGAGACGACCACCGCCACCAGAAGGGCTGTTTTCGCCAGCAGTTTGGCGCTCGCCGGGGCAAGCCCGAACCGTTCCAGCAGCGGCGCGGCCCCTTTGCGCGCCCAGAACAGAAAGGCCAGCAGCGCGGCAGAGACGATCACCGTTGCCGGGTTGATATTGCCAAGGTTTGCCACGATCGAGGGGATCACCTGCGGCAGCGTTTTGCCGCCGATGGGTGCGCCAAGAAGATGGCGCAACTGGCTGGCGGCAATCAATATTCCGGCGGCGGTGATGAAACCCGATATCACCGGATGCGACAGGAAATTGGCGATAAACCCCAGCCGGAACAACCCCATTGCCAGCATCAGCGCGCCAGAGATCAGCGCAAGCCACAAGGCGGCGTAGTGAAATTCCGCGCTGCCCGCTTGCGCAATCGCCCCGGCAGAGGCCGCCGTCATCAGCGCCACCACGGCCACCGGGCCAACCGCCAAGGGCCGCGATGTGCCAAACACCGCATATAGCAGCAATGGCAGGATCGCGCCGTATAGCCCGGCTTGCGGCGGCAGCCCGGCCAACATGGCATAGGCCATGCCTTGCGGGATCAGCATGATCGTCACGACAGCGGCGGCGATTGCGTCATTTGTCAGATCGGCGCGCGAATATCCGGGAAGCCATGACAGAATGGGAAGATAGCGCTGGAGCATATTGGGGCCCTTGGGTTCAATCAGCGCGCACCGGTAAACGGGGCCGCGCTGCAATTCACACCCTTATATATGACCCCAAATATATATTGCAAGTTTTGAATATAATATTCAGGCAGATAGGCTTGCCCAGACATCGCGCACAGGGCGCAACTCTGCCCCAAGGGCTGCGGCATCATCCAACAGGCATTCCAGAATATCTGGTGTCACGCCATAAGGGCTTGGGTCGGGCGCAACATCATGCGTGAACATTACAAGCCAACCGCCCGAATTCGCGGCATGTTTCATCATCCGGCGCGCGGCTGTCACATAATCGGGCCGGTGGCTGCCCAAATCGCAGGCAAAAAGCTGCATCCGATCTGCAAATGCCTTGTTCACACCGCTGCGCACGCCGCGCGCCGTGGTGATATACGGGATGAGCGCACGTTTCAGCGACAGCGTTGTTTCGCCAAAGGGATACGCGAAATGCGGGCTAGGGGGCGCGCCAAGAATGTCTTCCAATTCCTTGATATTCCGCGTCACATCCTCAACAGCTTGCGTCACTGAAAGATGCGTCAGGTCATCATGCGCATGGGTGTGCAGCGCAATCTCATGCCCGCGCGCGGCCAATTCGCGAAGCCTGCTTGGTGTTGTGATCGGGCCGGACACACCATTTTGCCCCAGCAAGCCCGTCGCGATGAAAAACGTCGCGTGCAAGCCCCTTTGTTCCAGAATCTGGACCCCGCGGGTGCAGGCGCTATCGGGGCAATCGTCGAAAGCGAAAGACAGTCGAAACCGAGTATCTGACCGCAGCAAGGGCGCCACGCGCACCATGCCGGTCAATCGCCGCGCAACCCGGCGCGACAAGCTTCGCCGCTGGTCGTGATCGCTTTCAGTCATGATACACCCTTGCATATAGCGACGCACGATAGAGCTTTAGCGCATAGACCCGCAAGCCAGCGGGCAATGCGCCAAGCAACGCGACCCACTTAAGCACGCGGCCAAGCCGGGTCTGGAACGGCAAAAATGACAACATGTAGGATGCGCGCGCAATGGGCATATGTCGGGTTTTCTCGGGGTATAAGCGCCGGATTCTACGAAAATTATCAACAGATTCGGCGTATTTCGCAACCAAAACCCTGTCCGGGTCCAGCCCCAGATGCCGCGCCGGGTTGTCTATGTGGTAGACAGGGCTGTCTTGCACGATCCGCCAGCCCCATTCCACATCTTCCCATCCCCATGCCTGAAATTGCGGATCAAAAATATGCCGCTCTATGATAGAGCGATGCACAAAGACCGAAGAACTGTAGACAAACCGGCCGGGGTCGCGCGCCCGCTGGCTTGCGGGTTTGCATTCCGATTTGGCAGATTGCGCCGCGTGCAGCCGGGTTGCGGGCGTAACATCGGACGGGTCAATCCGGAACCCGCCGACCACGCAACAGGCGTGCCCCATGCGCCGCGCCGCACTGCGGTAAACTTCTATGAAATCGGGACGGTCCAGCGCCATATCGGCGTCAAGCATCAGCACCCAGTCAGAACGGATGTCCTGCAACATGACGTTGCGCGCATGCGCGCGTCCGCAATTGGCAGCAAGGGTAAAGAACACGGCAGGGCCGGGATGGGCTTGCAACGCTTGGGCCACGCGCTGCGACAGGTCGGGCAAACCCGATCCGTCATCACAGACCAGCAGCCTGTAGCGATCCGCATCAGTCTGGCGCGCAATCTGTTCGATCAGCAGCACCGGGTCATCCTTGAAGAACGGGATGCAGATATCGACGCAAGCTGACATTGCGTCGCGCCAGACCTGTCTGGATGCCGTGGGTGAAATGGTATTTTCCTTCGATTATCAGCTAAGAAAAAGTAACAAACCACGCGGGGCAAGGCGACAAATCAATTTGCCCCATAATCTGTATTATGTTAACTAAGGTGCCGTGCCTTGCAGCACCTTTCGCAAGCCGCTATCAGACAGCCAACCGCTTTGCATGAAAAGGTCTGCCTGCATGATCCCGCGTTATTCCCGCCCTGAAATGGTGTCCATCTGGTCCCCGGAAACGAAATTCCGCATCTGGTACGAGATTGAGGCCCATGCCTGCGATGCGCAAGCAAAACTGGGTGTGATCCCGGCAGAAAGCGCCGCAGCGGTCTGGAAAGCAAAGGATGTAGAATTTGACGTCGCCCGCATTGACGAGATCGAGGCCGTCACCAAGCATGACGTGATCGCCTTTCTGACCCATCTGGCAGAGATCATTGGCAATGACGAAGCGCGCTTCGTGCATCAGGGCATGACCAGTTCAGATGTGCTGGACACCACCTTCAACGTGCAGCTTGTGCGCGCCGCCGATCTGCTGCTGGCCGATATGGACGGCTTGCTGGACGCTTTGAAGCGCCGCGCGATGGAGCATAAGTTCACCATCCGCATGGGCCGCAGCCACGGCATTCATGCCGAGCCGACCACCATGGGCCTGACGCTGGCGCGGTTCTACGCCGAGATGAAGCGCAACCGCGACCGTCTGGAAGCCGCGCGCGCCGAAGTGGCCACGGGCGCGATTTCGGGCGCTGTCGGCACATTTGCCAATATCGACCCGGCGGTGGAAGCGCATGTCTGCGCACAGATGGGCCTGGCCCCGGAACCGATCAGCACGCAGGTCATCCCCCGCGACCGGCACGCCATGTTCTTTGCCACGCTGGGCGTGATTGCCAGCAGCATTGAGAATATCGCCATAGAAATTCGCCATATGCAGCGCACCGAAGTGCTGGAGGCCGAGGAATTTTTCAGCAAGGGCCAAAAGGGTTCGTCGGCCATGCCGCACAAACGCAACCCGGTGCTTACGGAAAACCTGACCGGTCTTGCACGGCTGGTGCGCATGGCAGTCATCCCGGCCATGGAAAACGTCGCGCTTTGGCATGAGCGCGACATCTCGCATTCTTCGGTCGAACGCATGATCGGCCCGGACGCGACCGTGACGCTGGATTTCGCGCTGGCCCGCTTAACAGGTGTGATCGACAAGCTGGTGGTCTATCCCGACAACATGATCGCCAACATGAACAAGTTCCGCGGTCTGATCCACAGCCAGCGCGTGCTTCTGGCGCTGACCCAAGCCGGTGTCAGCCGCGAGACCGCCTATACCCTCGTGCAGCGCAACGCGATGAAGGTCTGGGAACACGGCGCCGATTTTCTTGATGAATTGTTGGCCGATGCAGATGTGCGCGCCGCGCTTACCGAAGAGGCGATCCGCGCAAAATTTGACCTCGATTACCACACCAAACATGTCGAGACGATATTCAGCAGGGTCTTTGACGCGTAATTTCAAAACATGTATTGAAAACGCAATATTCGTGCTACCCTTTCAAATACCCAAGATGAAAGGTGACGCATGAAACTGAAAATGACTCTCGCAGCATTCATTCTCGGCGCGCTTCCCGGGATGGCACTTGCCGGCGGTTGCGGCTGGCACAAGGACGTGACGGCCAATGCCTGCGCCGAAGGTCAGGTTTATGACAGCGACAGCGGAAGTTGCATCACACCGACCACAAGCTGATTTGAACGCCCCTCTCACAGGGGCGTTTTTTTGCGGCATCAACGGAAAATTCAACTGTTCCGGCGAATGTGAAGCAAGTGTCATTTCAGCAGGCTGCTTATGTCCGGATCAAGTATTGCCGTTCCCTCGGCTAATCTCGCCCCACAAAGGCAGGCGGCGGGAAGGGCTGCGCCCCCTGCCCCACGCGCGCGCACTGACCATCTCAGCGGGGCACAGAAAGCGGCCATTGTCATGCGCGTTCTGTTGGCCGAAGGGGTGGATCTGCCGCTATCGCGCCTGCCGGAACAAGACCAAGCTGCGATGACACAGGCCCTCGCCTCTCTGCGGTTGATCGATCGGCCCACCATGTGCGCGGTGGTCGAAGAATTCGTCGAGATGCTGGAACAGGTCGGCATGTCATTTCCAGAAAGTATAGAAGACGCGCTGACGCTGCTGGATGGCAAACTTGACAGCAAGGTCAGCACAAGGCTGCGCGCCGTTGCGCGCGGCGGCGGGGGGGATGACCCATGGTCGGTGGTCGAATTGGCGGAACTGCCCGCTCTGTGCGCAATTTTGCAAAACGAAAGCACGGTGGTGGGCGCTGTTGTTTTGTCCAAACTCAGCACTGAAAAAGCCGCGCGCCTGCTTGCCGCCCTGCCCCGTCACACCGCCCAAACCCTTGCCCTTGCGGTGGCGCGCACGGACAGCATCTCTCCGGGTGCGGTGGCGCGGATCGGGCAATCGCTGGCGGACCAGTTGCGCGACATCCCCGCTCGGGCCTTCAGCAGCCCTTCGGCGCAGCGGATCGGGAATATTCTGAATTCCTCTCCTTCCGCGCTGCGGGACCAGCTTTTATCGGAAATGGAACAGGCCAACCGCGACTTTGCAAGCGGGGTGCGCCGGTCAATCTTTACCTTTCAGGATATTCCGCAGCGGGTGGGCGCGCGCGACGTGGCGTCGGTGCTGCGCAGCCTGTCAGAGGACGATCTGCGCCTGATCCTGTCTGCAAATGACGTCGGCAGCCGCCCCACGATGGATTTTCTGTTGGATAACATCAGCAAGCGCCTTGCAGAGACAATGCGCGAGGATGCGAGTGCCCTGCCCAAACCCTCTGCCGAAGCGCTTGACGCCGCCCAAAGCCGGGTTGCCGCCGCGATCCGCGCCATGGCTGATGCCGGTGACCTGGACCTTCTGCCCCCACCGCAGCAGGGGTGAACCACCCTACGCGCGGCGACCGGGTGCATAGGATAGGGGTCTGATGCCGGAGAGTGCAGAATCCTACGCTAAGCGGTGAGAACCCGTTTCCCGTAATCGCGCAGATTGCCGTTCGGGTCGACATATCGGTAGAGTGTGACCGGTTTGACCCCCAA